>Ga0315549_1000983_pt1 | contig 31429 bp, 35 predicted proteins | sample SalMarSW160200MG_FD_203101 | JGI IMG/M metagenome (GOLD analysis project Ga0315549, IMG submission 203101) | Salt marsh sediment microbial communities from the Plum Island Ecosystem LTER, Massachusetts, United States - Salt Marsh Sediment SW1601-200 ... | reverse complement strand
TGAAATCTATGCCTTTCAAAGCTTCAACATTCCTGAAAAATTTCACTAAATTCCCCACTTCTATGAGCATGGAAGTATTTATCCATGAAATAATAAAAAGTTTTCGGTTATACGAATCTTTTATCGTTCGAATTTTTTCGAACGATTTCGAAAACTTTAAATAATACGTCCCTAAAGCAGAAATGGTGATAAGAATGAGGATAAAAATAGCAGTTTTGATAGGTACGGTTGTTATGATAGTAAGCTTCTTAATGGTAAGTGTACCTGCTGAGGAAGAAAAAAGATCTGTCGAGATCGCAAAAGATCCAGACTTACCAGAAATAGACGAATCTTTGGCCGAAGATGCTATAAAAACAATAGAGAAACAAAATTTTGATCGGTACCTCTCTGAGAAGCATACAACATACATCTGCTGGTCTTATCCCTACAACAGCAAGACCCTCCACCTTGACATTGTACTCAATCCTCAGGATACTACTGGAAAGTTACACGGCGTTTTAAGTGTAGATGTAGATATGGGGGAGCATAAGGTGAGAAATATGAAATATATAGACTGGAAGAAAAAATGGTGATCTAATGAAAGCAATCATTGTGTCAGCCAGAAAGATCTGTGCCTCTTTAGCCATACTGGTACTGTTGTCCACTGCCCCGTATCTCTATGGAATCTCTGAACCGACACATAAAGAAAGCTTTGAGCCATTGTATATCCCTGGCCCCGTTGCCTTAGCCACCAGTCCTACAGATCAAGGCGATGCAATTTCAGTCACGCAAAGAATAATGAATTACTGGTTTTCTTCGGGCATAAAAAGTTATAGTCTTACTAGATCCAGCTCTACAAAAAGTAACGTCTTGCAGTATCTAAACGAAGAGTTTACGCCACCAGATGATGAACTCATATACTGGAATAACATTGGACATGGTGACAAATACGGATTATATTTCTATGATGGAAAAATGTACTACTATGAATTTGAAAATAAATCAGGAATAACGAATTCAATAATCTTCATTAACTCGTGCTATAGCTTTGAGAACCCATTGAAAAACTCTATGGTTAGTAACCACCCCGATGTTTATATTGGTGCAACTACGGCTCTACCTCAGTATACCTCTGAAAATGCTTGTGGTAATTTCTGGAAATACTATATTAAAGATGGCATGTCTCCATCACAAGCTCTTGAACAGGCGATGGAAGACTATGGATTAGAAGGATATTTTGGGCTATATGAAGAGAACTAAGGAAATAATAACATTAAATCTCCTTTTTTTTATTATAATTTTTGCTTATTATAATTCTACATCTTCTGAAGACTCTATTGTCATTACTGAAAGAGAGATTTATAGAAGTATATACGATTCTCAATCACTAACTAATAACATAGTAGTATACCATGAAACCTTAATACTGAATAATCAAAAGAACAAATGTGTATTGTCTATTAAGAATTATATCCCCAAAGATAAATATGTAGTTTCAGAATTTTTTCCTGCCTTTGGTAACTCCGCTATAATGAATCCTCCAATAAAATCAGAGAAGGATAGAATAATTGAGAGTATTTCTGTTATTCCAATAAAAAGAATATGTGAGGAGAGAAATAAAATGATATTTGACTGGGGGGAAATAGAAATTAAACCAAGAAGAGGGATTATTGCATCTTTTGTAAATTTTTTTAGTTACGGAAGCAGTTTCTGGACTGAAGGAGATCTTGATATTTCAAAAATCAATATTTTTAGAGAAGCCACTATTAATAAAGAAAACGAAAAGATACGATTAGATTATATAATACAAAACAATTCATCTAAAAAAATCTCTAATTTTTTATTTTCTGTGTTTATACCGTTAGCAAACTCCAAAGGCGAAAAGATTTTAGATATAATGGAAATAAAGACGTCACCCCATGCAAAATATTATGGAGAGGACTATAAGTATAGTTTTACAGATGGACAGGGAAATCTTGTAAAAGGGATTACTTTTTATATAGACTTAGAAAATTTATCTCCTAAAGACCTAACAAGCCTAAATATTTCACTAAAATGTCAATTTTTAAAATCTTACAACATATTCCCTTCTTATAAAGTAAAGTTTTCTCTCAATGGGAGCGAAAAAGGGGACATGTTCAGCCCTAGCTCCACAGAATTTCTTCAAGAAAAGAAAATAGAGTATATATCAATTGTTGAGTATGACCTCTTTTTACAGGAACACTCTCCGCTACAAATACAGACTATGGGGGACTCTTCTTAATTTTTCAATTGATAGAACAATCACAATTAAGGTAGCAAAAAGTACAAAAAGCTCAACAGTGATCTCAGGTCTTTCCCAGTACTCTGCCTGTGTTTTCTCTATAATTTTGTATAAAGTGTAAATCGCAGAACCTGTTGCAAAAAAAGTTATTGACAAAATGATTCTAAATTTATTCTTCATATTAAGTAAATTTTTACCATTTTCAGATAGAGCGTAATAGATCCACTTGCTGTATTCCTCTTTTTTTATAAGTCCAGTAGTGTACAATTGGGAAGTATGATAAAGTGCTGTAGATTTACTGATTTTCATATCTCTTGCAATTTCAGAAACTGTCATTCTTCTCTCTTTCAATTCCTTCAGTATTTTAATTCTTTTTTCATTTGACAAAACCCAGATTGTTTTTTTGTCAATATCCATAAATTTCCACTGATCTTTCTTAATCCATGTTCTATTTATAGTTAACGGATTTTCAATTTGTAGGGGCATTTTCTTTGATAAAAAATTATGGTATTGTTCGAAAAAAATCGAACGATTGCGAAAAACATTTATACCTGTAAGAAAGGGAATAGTTAGCTAGCAAAAAAACATTGGCACGTGGATGAAATGAAAAATAAAAAATTCATGGAGGTGATAACGTGAACAGAAAAATAATGGCATTGGCGTTGGCTGGAATGATAGTGGCGACAGTAGCTGTAGTGTTTGCTTGGGACATGACTGACTCTGATACACAAACTGGTACATGGGGTATAGCAATAACTGTTGTCAGAGCAAATTTTGATGAGAATCTGAGGGTAACTGCTTTTGACAGAGATCATGATGGTGGCTGGAAACCTGGCGCTTCGCATCCCAGTGGGTGGTACTATACATGCTCAGAATCCCATGGGGGAGGGATAGGAAGTACCTTCGTATCTCAATCGCACACCACTCGTATTAAAGATAGTGAAGGGCATACAAAAGAAACTGTGTACGCTAGTGCACGGGTGCCTTAAATATCTTTCCTCTTTTCTTTTTTGAGAATAAAGAAAAATATTTAAGCATAAGAATCATATATAAAGAGGTGAAATCATGAGAAAAATACTCACACTAATGACAATAGCAACAATCTTTGTAATGATAGTACCCCATGCTTACTCTTTCGAGCCTGAAAAGGGATTCTACGCAGAGTATAGGGTGTATGGATATCCTGAAGATCCTTATCCCTCTAGTGCATTCGCTCTTTTGAAAGAGCATAAGGAGTGGGAAGTAAAATATTTTTTCATAAGGGATCCTGTATACAAATACCAGATTCTGGATATAAAAAGTAACATTGCATCCATACGAATCTGTTTCGAAGGAACAGCTCTCGGTGAGGGACATAATATAACAGGACAGAGAGCGGTACCTTTCAAACGCATCTTTGATATAAAACTCAATCTTAAGACCTTAGAAATGATAGACGATAATGGAAACCCATGGGGCAAATGGCTTTTCTGGATAAATCTTGGATCGTATGATCGGAGAGAGTGCACAGTGATGAAAAACTGGAACGATCATGGGGGAGTGAGGGGATGGATAGAGGGTCCTTACGAAAATGAAGCCCTTTATTCTATTTTGCATTCCCCATATATAAATAATACCACTAATGTTTTTAGAATAGCTACACTTAAAATAGAAAACTATACAGCCATATATCCCTCATTCGAGGAATACGGTATTATTACCTCTTACAAGGATTATAAAACACCAGAGGGAACGATACGTTCAGGGGGGTATGGAGGATACTATCTTGATGAGATTGTGATAGGATTTAGTAATTGGGAAGAAAAAACATACGATCCCGGGCTGGACACGGACATATACTACACTGAAGATGGACTGTTTATTGAAACACTTGGCAGTTACTGGATAGATGATTTCATTGATCGATTGGGTATAGTTGTGCTACAAACAGGAAATCCTTTGTTCCTCACGGATTACGGCGTTTCAGAGGAAATCCTCATCGAAGAGCCAACACCGGAAAGTCAGAGAACGTCATTCGAAAAAGAAGTAGAAATGATGGTGGGGGAGAATGAATCCGAAGAGACACCCCCAAAAACTGAAAATCCTCCAGAAACTACAGGATCTTCACAGGAAAAATCAGAAACACCAGCACCAACGACAACACAACCCAATGACGCAGAGAAAAACAATACGCTTTTTTATGTTACTCCTCTCTTGGTATTAGCATTCATAGCTGTGTTCTTAGTACTCAAAGAAAAACGATAAAAAAATAAATGAAAGGAATTATATAATTCAAAAATATTTAAAATCCTCAATAGGTTGTGTAATAAAGTATATGTAATTTGCTCTCTCTTACAATATTGGATTGAAAAGTAATATTTATAAACTGAAGAAACTATCTTAGATAATGCTAGGGGCATGGGAAGTTATCCTTTATACGTTCATAGGTGTGGGATTAGGCACAGTAACAGGGTTAATCCCGGGTATCCATGTCAATACACTGATCCCTTTCTTTTATATTGTAAACCCTTCTTTTGAAACGTGCATCGTAATTGTAGCTTTAATGATAACGCACACATTTCTGGATTTCATCCCTTCTACTCTTTTGGGTATTCCTGACGAAACTACGGCTCTTACAGTATTACCTGCCCACAGAATGCTTCTTGAGGGGAGGGGATTGGAAGCTATAAAACTCACAGCTGTGGGAAGTTTAGGGTCGATGTTAGTTTCTTTCCTTATATTTTATCCCGTTTACATAGTTATGCCCCAGATCTATAGTTTTTTGTCTCCGAGAATGGGATACTTTTTGATCTTGATAAGCGTAGCTCTGTTTCTCACAGAAAAAGGAATTAAGATAATATATTCTTTATTTGTTTATTTTCTCTCGGGAATACTTGGGTACATAATTCTTAATTCTCACATTTTGCCGGAGGATCAAAAATTATTTCCTATTTTTACAGGACTATTCGGACTCAGTGTTCTTTTCTTCAGTTTAAAGAATAAAAGCAGTTTTCCAGTTCAGCCTTTAGATTTCAAGCTTCTTATTCCGAAAATGGAGATATTAAAGAGTGTAATAAAAGGATCACTGGCAGGGATGTTCGTTGCATTTTTTCCAGGGCTTGGGAATGCGCAAGCAACTGTCCTTGTCCAGATAATTAAGCTAAAGAAAAGAATGCACGATAATAGAGCGTTCATAATAGCATGTTCAGGGGTAAATACGAGCAACGCTATTTTTTCCTTACTTGCTCTATACACAATCAAAAAACCGAGATCAGGTGCTATCATCGCCATCCAGAAAATTATAGAGATAGACAGAGGTACTCTTCTTATATTCTTATCTGTAATATTGATAAGTTCTGGAATTGCAGTATTTTTAAACTTATACTTCGGAAAATTGGGAATTTATCTAATTCAAAAACTTCCATACAGAAAACTCTGTTTCCTTATCTTCTTTCTCTTGATAATCTTGATTTTCCTGTTTACAGGTTTTATTGGACTGATCGTTCTTTTTACGTCTCTCATGATAGGTATTCTTCCCCACATTTTGGGAATAAAAAAATCTCACTGCATGGGAGTTCTTCTATTTCCCATAATTTTATACTACCTATGATAACTTCAAGAATAATTGAAGTATATGCAAAAATTTATATACAATATAAACCATAAAATAATCAGGTGAAATAATGAAAAATGGAATATTTTTGATGGCTGGAATCATAGGGATAATCGTGATATCTGCCTGCGTTATGGGAAATGCAGAAAAAAGCACGGAAGTTACGATATATAACCAGAACTTTGGAGTAGTGAAAGAAACAAGAGAGATAGATCTTGAAAAAGGAATGAACACTGTTAAGATACAAGACGTCGCAAAGCTTATAGATCCTACATCTGTAAGCATAAAGGATCTTACCGCGAATACTCATGTTCTGGAGCAGAATTATCTCTATGATCTCGTCAGCAAGGAAAAGATCTATGAGAAATACATAGGAAAAGAGATTACAATAGTCGATAAAAATGGAAAAACGATAAAGGGAACTCTGTTGAGTTTTTCAGGTGACGAATTGATAATCCAGAACGACGAAGGTGTGCATATTCTAAAATCGGAACAGGTTTCGCTTCCGAAACTTCCCGAAGAATTAATTACAAAACCAACATTGAAATGGCTTCTCGATACGGATGAAAAAGGAAGTCATGATATACAGCTTTCATACATGACATCAGGACTGAACTGGAGTGCTGATTACGTTGCGGTAGTGAATAACGACGATTCAAAAGTTGATCTGACGAGCTGGGTAACCATAGACAATACAAGCGGTGCATCCTATAAGAATGCAAAATTAAAGCTCATTGCCGGAGAAGTACACAGAGTCAGCGAAGTGGGAAGAGATTATATGGTGGAAGAAACGAAAGCCGTGCCAGCACCCGAACAGTTTGTAGAAGAAGCTTTTTTCGAGTATCACATGTATACTCTCCAGAGAACTACAGATGTTTTGGACAATCAGCAGAAACAGGTGACTCTTTTCGAGGCGGATAACGTTTCTGTAAAAAAAGAATACGTTTTTGATACCGGCTGGTACTACTATTATGGATACGGTGGAGAGAACAAGATAAAAACGATGCTGAGCCTGGAAAATACTGAAAAGAACAACATGGGCATGCCTCTTCCAAAAGGTAAGATGAGAGTATACAAAAAAGATTCCGAAGGACAGTTACAATTTATAGGAGAAGATATGATCGACCATACACCAAAGGACGAGAAAATAAGGATCTATCTTGGAGATGCCTTCGATCTCGTGGGAGAAAAAAAGCAAACAGAGTACGATAGGATAGGAGATGACGTTATCGAGATAAGTTACGAGGTCTCTTTAAGAAATCATAAGGACGAAGATGTCACTATCGTTGTCATAGAGCGAGTCTGGGGAGACTGGAAAATGATAAAATCTTCACACGACTGGGAAAAAGAAGATGCACATACTATCGTATGGTACATAAAAGTTCCGAAAAATGATGAGGCTACACTTACGTACACTGTAAGGATAGAATGGTAAATTTTTCTTTTTTTATTTTTTTAATATCTCCTTTAAAACTTTGAGGATTTCGGTCAGTATCTCTTCCTCAGTTCTCGTTTTCTTTGAGACTTTAGATTTTTTTGCTCTGATAGCGATCTCATTTTTGATCTCGTCCATATTTTTTATCCCGAGAACTACAGCCTCTGCTTTTGCTGCCTGCGGACCTCCTGCCCCAGCAGTTTGCGCATGAATCTTTCCTATGCCGTATCTTCTTTCAAAAGGATTCTGCGTCTTATCAATGTTCGTTATCATCTCCATAGGTACCATAGTTTCTTTTTTCCACCAGACCCCTATATTGACTATAACATGCTCATCTGTGACTGTATACCTCAAGGATTTATAAAACAGTGAGATCCAGTAAAAAGTGAAGAGAGTGACGATGATAACGGGTGTTAAATAGATGATTCCAGCAGCAGGATAAAAAGGTAGTACTATGATACCGGGAACAAAAAATATCAAATAAATAATCCCTGCAATTAATCTGTAATAATCTTTTATCTTTTCGTCGGGAAAGAATACAAGTTTTTCCATAATCAATTTTCGATGATAAGTTTATATATTTTATCCTTCTATTTTTAAATAGTGAAATAGTGTAAGCCGGGGTAGCCGAGCCAGGTAAGGCGATAGACTCGAGATCTATTGTTCTCTGAACGCATGGGTTCGAATCCCATCCCCGGCGTCACCCCTTTCTTTTTAAAAAAAAGAAAGTAGTTTATCCCAAAGAAAAATTAAATTATTTAAAAAGGAAGAGGGAACTTTATCTATTTCGAAATCTATTGTTCGGGCAATTTTTAGACATAAAATACCTTATTCTATTTTCTATATTACTTATCCTCGATGGAATCAATACCAAAATAAAAATTTTGTTTCTTGCCAATTCCACTCATTTTCCTTATCTTCTCATAATATATGTATAGAACTGAAAAAAAGAGACAGATAAGAATTAAAGCAAAAATTAGAAAATAATATATACTAAACTTATCCGATCCAAGAAAATATCCAGCAAAAAAGAGCAAATAGGGATTATTCCAGCAAGAAGTATCTCAAAGAGTTTTAGATAAAATTCATATTGCATTTCTTTTTGACTTTTAGACATATAACACCCTTTTTTCTTCATAGAGATCGCATTTAAGCTTCAATTCCTCTATGATATTGTATGTCGTTTCCAATATCAAAGTTCTTCCAATTCTTTTTTTATTGAAAGATATTCTTCTCTTGTAATCTCTCCTTTGGCGTATCTGGCTTTTAATATTCTTAGAGGATCTTCACTAACACTTGAAACCTGAGGTTGAGGTAAAACTGAAACCACGTTAGTTCTCGCAATTCTCTCTTGAATAGTTCTAAAAATTTTAGCTGCACTTTTTTTGGGTATGCCCTCCAATTTACAATCTTCTGATAGGAATCTCATCTTTATTATAATCGTAGAGTTTATTAATCCTTTCTTCATTCTAGTATTTGCCATATCCGTATATTTGTAATCGGTGACATTTCTCCTCAATCCTAGTGTTATTGGTCTCCGAATTATTATTCTGTGCGTAGTTACAAAAATGGAATCTGGCGTTACAGCTTGTTTTAACCTAGCTTGTCTTACTGAATGTAGAACTTTTTCACCAGGCACTAACAATTCCATTACATCCTCGGGAACATCTATTTCAAGACCTGTGAAAACTCCTCCTCCTAAAGATTTTTCTCTCCTCATTTACTCACCTCTAAAATATCATCTCTATTATATTAATACTTTATGCCAGTCTTCTAAAAAAAAGCTGAGAGAGCATGAAGATGGAATAGATATTTTTAGGACATGAAGTAAATCAAAAAATATACCCCCACCCCTCCACCATCCCTCTCTACTCCTTTCAAATTTTCAACTCCTATTACGATATTATGTTTAAAAAAACCAATAAAGTTATTAACTGGAAAGTTAGAAATAGTCTTTTACTCAGTTTTTCTGTTAAAAAAAGTTTAAATATACCTTCTTCCTATTTCTATTGGTGATAGATGTGAATGGAGATAAAAAGATATATGTGCTGTTGGCCTCGCTGGTAACAACTGCAATCATACTAAGTGCGGCAACGTTTGTAGTTGCGGGATAGGCATTTTAGAGAGTTACAGTTTGATACGCCTATCCAATTTCTATCTAATTTTGGTAATACCATAAAGCTTATATTAGTATTTTTCTTCTCTGTATAAAGGAGATGATTTTTCATGGAAGACAGATACAGAAATGTGTATTATACTCCTCTTACGCCTCTATCTTTTTTAAAGAGATCCGCGCATGTATATCGAAAAGAAACGGCAGTTGCGTACAACGATAAACGTTATACGTTTCAGCAGTTTTACGAGAGAGTAAACCGCTCTGCAAACGCGCTGCATACGATAGGAATAGAAAAAGGTGATAAGGTATCCTTTATCTCGCCAAACATACCGCCTTTGTTAGAGGCACACTTTGGTGTTCCACTCTCAGGAGGAGTGCTTGTTCCTATTAATATTAGATTGAATCCAGGAGAGATGGCTTACATAATAGATAACTCTGATTCTAAAGCATTGTTTGTTGATGCAGCTTTCAGAGACAATATAGAACAGATAAAAGACAAAATTCCAAAAATAAAGGAGATTATTACAATCAATGATACCATGGAATGCGAAGGTCTGGAATACGAGGAATTTCTCAAAATGGGGAGTAAAAAAGAGGTAGAGATACCAGTAAAAGACGAATACGAAACAATCACGATCAATTACACGAGCGGTACAACAGGATTTCCAAAAGGATGTATGTATCATCATAGAGGTGCTTATCTAAATTCTCTCGCAGAGATAATTGAGATGAGCCTGAACCAGTACTCGTCCTATCTATGGACAGTGCCTATGTTCCACTGCAATGGATGGTGCTTTACGTGGGCTGCTCCTGCTGCAGGTGCCAAATCTGTATGCCTCAGAAAGATCGATCCAGCGAAGATACTTGAACTTATAGAGAGTGAAAATATTACTCACATGGCTGGTGCACCGACACTCTGGATAATGCTTACCAATTATGCTCAAAAAATGGGAATTAAAAAGTTCCCTCATAAGATCATAATAACAGTTGCAGGAGCACCTCCTCCCCCCTCTCTTTTACGTGCTCTAGAAAAAATGGGAGCAGAGGTAAGGCAGGTATACGGTCTTACAGAAACGTACGGCCCCCATACAATATGTGAATGGCATCCCTCATGGAATGCACTGTCTTTTGAAGAACGGGCAAAGAGAAAATCGTGGCAGGGAGTATCGTACATAAATGCTGAAGTAAGGATAGTTGATGAGGAAATGAAGGATATCCCCGAAGATGGCGAAACACGTGGAGAAATAGTGATGAAAGGAAATAATGTGATAAAAGGATATTACAAAAAACCAGAAAAAACTGAAGAAGCATTCAGAAATGGAGTATTCCACAGCGGCGATATTGCCGTTGTTCATGAAAACGGCTACATAGAAGTCATGGACAGAGCAAAAGATATTATAATAAGTGGAGGAGAAAATATAGCTTCTGTAGAAGTAGAAAAAACTATATACGAGCATCCTGATGTTTTAGAAGTATGTGTCGTCCCCACTCCAGATGAAAAATGGGGAGAAGTTCCCAAAGCGTTTATAATCGCTAAATCAAGAACTCATCTTACTGAAAAAGAGATTATATCATTTTGCAGGGAACGAATGGCACATTTCAAATGTCCAAAAAAGGTAGAGTTTATCAAAGAACTGCCAAAAACATCTACAGGGAAGATACAGAAATACATCCTCCGTGAAAGAGAGTTCGCAGGAAGAGAAAAGAGGGTTTCATGAGGTGATCTCAAATGAATAAAGCAAAATTAAATTATATGGTAGATTTTTTTATGTTCATTTCTTTTTTGATAACTGCAATAACGGGTCTCGTCCTAAAGTTTGCTCTATCAAAAGGAAGAAGATCAGGGCAGAGCGAGTTTTTAAGCATTATAAAAAGCAACTGGGAGTTAGTTCATGACTGGATTGGCATACTTATGATCTTTCTGATCATAATCCATATTGTACTGCATTGGGACTGGATCGTTGCAATGACAAAAGGATTGTTTGGAAGATCGTGATATGGCGATTTGTGTGAGAAGATCGTAAGATCTACCCCGCACTATAGCACAGGTAAAGGATTCTTAGTATGTAAATCAGAAAACCTACCATAAATCCAAAAGTACCATGTGAAAATAGGTAGTATTTTAAGAATGGTTTATTTATCGAATATACAGATAGAGCCACGATTATTGTTCCCGGAAGAGCCCAATATTGTAATAAAGTAGATAAACTTTCAACAATGATTGTGGGAATAAGCATAAATAGCTAAAATAGAGATATCAAAGGAAGAATAGGGCTTTTAAAATCTATCCCAAACTTGATTTTTATTATATTTTCTATATCCCCTTCATTTTTGTCTTTCTTTTTAGGTTTTATTTTTTCATAGTATTCTAGAGGAATATGTGTATGCAAATAATTTTCATCAAAATAGTCCATCTTTTTTCTATTATACTCTTCAGTGAGTTCTTCATCTTTAAAATCAAATTCAATATCTTTAATTACAAGTCCATCAGGAGGTCTAAATCTGTAATGTGCAGAATTACCATAAATCGGTATTCCCCAAAGGAAACTAATATGTCTCAAAAACAGGAAGTTTGATATACTAACATTAATGTTGTATTCATGTATTCTATCTATTTTTTCACATAGTGTTATATAAGGATTTTTTTCATGATTTAAAGCGAATACTAAGGTTGATAGGCTTTTTCCTTGTATATCGCTGCGAGAGTTAATAGAATATCTGTATTTTGTTCTTTCTTTTTCAAGTTTTCAATGAGCTTAAGAACTTTCTCTATTTCTTTATCATCAGGGGAAGAACCAAATATCTTATTATAGCTAATATTATAATCACTCAAATATTCTTGGAAAAATGATGTATAAATTTCTTCAGTTTTTTCACTCGGTAACAAAATTATTTTATTTCCTTTATTATCTCGAACTTCTTGATTTATTTGTATTTTTCTTCTTCTCGGATCTAAAGACAATAATAAAAATTTATCTTGAGGCACACGAAGAGTGTATACTGTTCTTTCAATCACTCTGTTCTCGCTTATTAGCTCTAGTTCTTTGGAGATTCTGATTACTTTATCGTTGTAATTCTTCTTGAATAATCCCAATATGTTCAATGTCACATTTTTTACCCCCACTTTAAAATCATCTTTCAAAACAAATTATTATTCCTTACTTTTTTCATATTCTGATAGAATTTCATCTCTAGAGAGAGTTACCATTCGGTATACTCCATTTAAACATTGTTCTTTTGCTCTCTCCCCCTTCTTTTTACCAAAAATTTTACTTAAAGACATTTTGTATCATCTTATACTAACAATTATAATGTCTCCACTATTTATATTTTACGGTGTATTCGTTTTCATCAAAAAATGATGCGATAGCCCTCCCAGCCCCTACAAAACCTCCTTCTCTTTGTTATTTTTTTCTTTCTCGGCAATTTTTGTTCCAATAAAAACAAAGATTAAAAGAAAAATGTAAACAAATGACTCGAAACTACCTTCAATTGCACTTATAACAGTGACAATACCCATTATAACACTAAAAGTTCGTCCCGATACCACAGGTTCAGGTTTGATCCCATCTTTAAATTCTTTTTCTCGTCTCCATCCTGACAGTACGGGTTCTGGCTCTACTGCTTCATGCGTCATTTCCCACCAATGTCTCATGCAACTCACTACATTTCTATTTCATTGATTGATACACTATATGTTATTTTTTATAGTTAATCTACTACTATAAATCCTTTCTTTTTCATTTCTTTTTTTTCTTTATCTTTTATAATTGATGTAAAAAGCCCCAAAATCAATACAAATAAGGAAAAAATAATATGTCCTACCCCTGAAATAGTTAGTATAATAGCAAAAAATCCACATGCTACTGTTATCACCATGAGTACTTTTGTTGATAATACGGGTTCCGGTTTAATGGCTTCTTGAGTTTCTTCCATTAAATACACCCCCCCCTTATAAAATCACCTATCTCATTTTCTTTTCAAGTTTTTCCTTTTTTTTGTCTATCTCTTTTATTTTCCAGTGAAGTTTGCTGTTTATCTCAACTCCTTCTATTTTTCCCTCTTCCTGGAGTCTCAATAGTCCTAACGTAGCTTTTCCAGACGTTATGCCGATCTTTTCAGCTATCTCTTTTGTGGAGATAGGTTCCTTTTCCTTTTTAAGGATGCTATATATTTTTTCATACATGATCATGACCGAAAGTTTTTTAGACTGCTGGATATTTAAATCTTATCATCATATTTTTTAAGGTGATACTATGAGCAAAGTAGATCAGATTACTGAGTATCTCCAGAATTACATAGTACAGGATACTACAGTTCCCAGGAATATAAGGAAAGCTGCCTCTGATGCGGTAAAGTTTCTGAAAGAAAAAGACAAGGAAAACAAAGTCAAAGCTTATTCAGCAATAGAGGTCTTGGATGGGGTCAGTAACGACCCTAATATGCCTATGCATGCGAGGACAATAATCTGGGAAGTTCTGAGTGAACTCGAAAAGGTAGAGTAAATTGAGCATCTTTAATAAGATCTTAGAGATAGGCCTTTCAAAACAAGAAAAATAAAAGAATATAAGTTAGATTTAGGTTTAATCTCAAAATTATGGGAGGAAGAGTACTAAAATAGTTGCAAGACACGCCACTCCCATTATCTGTGCGGTTCGATGATAATCTTGAGAGAATCCTTTCCTTCTGTCATTAATGCGAATCCCTTTCCCGTCTCTGACAGGGAGAGCCTGTGTGTTATCATGTCCTTCACATTGACCTTTTTTTTACTGATGAGAGACAGTGCTTCCTTCAGGTCGTTCCTCGCCGCGGCATAAGAGGTCACGATGTTCACGCATTTTGACCACAAATCCAGAAACTCAATTGGAATTTCAACGCCCGGGCTTGTTGGCGCAAAGAAGAGTATCGTTCCTCCCATATCCACAGATTTCAGTGCTTGCTTGATGGCAGGTACGGCTCCGGTAGTAACAATCACCTTGTCAGCGAGCCTGTCATTGCATTCTTTGACCCTTTCGGGCACATTTTCCTGTGCATTGATGACCCTGTCCGCTCCGAGCTTCTTTGCCATGTTAAGCCGGAATGTCGTGATATCCGTTGCGATGATTCTTCCCGCACCCTGTGCCCGTGCGAGCTGGATGTGCAGTATGCCCGAGATGCCCGAGCCAATAACTAAAACGGTATCTCCCTTCCTGACATTGGTAAGCCGCTGACCCCGCACGACACAGCCGAGGGGTTCGATAAAGGTACCTTCCTCATAGCTGACGTCATCGGGGAGTTTCAAAGTCCCGAATTTAACATTAATCTCAGGAACTCTTAGAAATTCCGAAAATCCTCCCGGATAAAAGTTAGTAGACCTGAGAGTCTTGCAGCAGGTTTCCCTACCTGTTTTGCAGTAAATACACGTTCCGCAAGGGACGTGATGCGTAACCATGACCCTATCTCCTTTTTTGAATTTTTTCACACCTTTTCCTGTCTCAACGACTTCTCCTGCTGTCTCGTGCCCGAGGACGCGGGGAGCCTTCTTGAGCCTGTACCACTCCATCACATCGCTGCCACAGATGCCCGATGCCATGACTTTTACTAGAAGTTCACCTCTACCTGGGACTGGCTTTGGAGCTTCCTCTATTCTCACATCCTTGTTTGTATAATACATGGCTACCTTCATAGAGTGCCCCTTTCATTTCTTTTTTTCCTGAAAAATCTGGTAGGCCTCCTCCGGAGTTGCCTTGTTATGAACTATCGCCTTCACAGCCTGAATCATTGCGGGCGGGTTTTCCGACTGGAAGATATTCCTGCCCATGTCGACGCCAACGGCCCCAACATGTAAGGCATTGTACGCCATTGTCAGCGCATCCTTTTCTGGCATCTTCTTTCCTCCTGCCATGACAATGGGAACAGGACACGTGTCAACCACCTTCTCGAAGTTTTCACAGTAATATGTTTTTACTATATGGGCACCGTGTTCTGCAGCTATTCTACTTGCTAAGGAAAGGTATTTTACATCTTTTCCCAGTTCTCTCCCCACTGCTGTTACAGCAACTACTGGAATACCGTACTCTCCTGCCATATCCACTACTTGTGCAAGATCGAGAATCGTGTCTCTCTCCCACGGCATACCTACGGTTATCGAATATGCTACCCCTGCTACATTGAGCCGTACCGCATCTTCCATCGAACTCGTTATTCCCTCGTGTAAAAGTTCCTTTCCAATAATGCTTGTGCCTCCTGAAACTCTCAATACTATTGGAATATCTGTTTCCGGGGGTATACAGTTTCTGAGAACACCCTTTGTGAGCATTAAGGTGTCAGCATGCGGAACTAGATCCTTGACAGCTTCCCACGGCTTTTCTAATCCTGTAGTCGGCCCCATAAAATAGCCGTGATCTACAGCAAGCATCAATGTATGTCCTGTCTTAGGTTTTATTATCCTCGACAGCCTGTTCTTCATGCCCCAATCCATAATATCATCTCCTATTATCTCGTCTGTCTAACTATGATAAAGCCCTTCTCAATCAGCCAGTGGTGAAACTCGCTGTGTTCTGCATATTCGGCTCTGCCTGCACTGTGATATCATTGCAGAAGGACCTCTTCATATATTCTCCAAAGACATAGTATAGAAAAGCACGTGTGTAATAAAAACTTTACTGTATTTTCTCCAGTGCTTTTTCAAAGTATCTTGAAAACGCCTGCAAGATAAAGTATTTTATAGAGTTACTGAATTTAAAACTTAAGAGCGAAAAGTATAAAAACTGGTAATTACTATGGCAGGTAAAAGTATTTGGTGATCTCATGACAGCGTACCAGTTTTTCCCTTCATTCGCAAAAGTTTTTTTTTCCTATATTTTTTATTATGGCATCTGCCCCGCTGCCATTGGTTTTGCAGCATACAAGTCTTATAAGTATTATAAAAAAGAAAAAAATTGGAAAAAACCGCTGTTAGCAATTGTCCTGGTGTATCTTGTGATCATGCCAGTATGGGGATATTCCTTATCTATCCTCGTAGATGCAAGGATAAGACATGATATTCGAGACATGAAAGGACCACATTTCGGCGCTGGAAAAACGATAGAAGAGATAAGCACAAAATATCGAGAGAGAAGGTATAAATTCTCCGAAGTAGAAGAGTATATCCATTTCAACGATCTGAAAGGCAAACCCGTGATAACGGTTGCATACAGCTTTAGCGGGTGGTGGATAGCTTATACATCCACTACGTTTTACCCAGTACCAAAATCCAAAGTCTATCTTTTTTATGTCGCTCCGGATGAAGAAGTGATAAAACAAGGCGAGAAAACAATATATTTCCCGCTTTTACCATCTTCAGAGATAAATGATCTTTTTCCATGGACGGTATAGTTAATTATCTACTTTATTATTAATTTGTTCCATAACTTCTAAATTGTTACTACAAACCGTAAAGTTTAAATAAGCATATGTCGTATAATATGATACGCCAAAGAGGGGCAATATAATGGCGTGATAAAAAAAACTAAAAGGTGATAAAGTGAGTAGGAAAATAAACAAAAAAGGAGTGTTTAGTCTATTTTTGATAACACTCTTATTTTTAAGCATGACAGGAATTGCATCTATCGCAGCCAAAAAGGGACCTTACGTGGATGAAGTTATTATCGAAGCCAGAACATCGAGAGAAACTGCTATTGGAGAGATAGGAATGGGCGATTTCGATCTGTTCTTTTACGCATCTGGAGGTACGATATACGATGGTCTTCCAGCGAGCATAAGCGAAGGCCTGAGCCTGATACCTTCAAGTGCTGTTTACGACGATTTCTTCCTGAACCCATGTCAGGGGACGGATGGATCTCCAGTAATCAAAATTGAAGGCGTAGAGTGGTTCAACTTTACGGGAGATAGAGAGATACGATTTGCCTTCAACTTCCTGATGAACAGACAGTACATGATTGATCAGATGTACGGCGGATACGCGTTGCCGATGTACAGTTGCGTTATGGAGTGTGAGCCTGCAGCTCCCGAGTTCCAGTCAGTATACGCGGAACTGGGACTTACACCCACAGGGGACGAGCAGAAAGGAATATCAATGATAACTGATAGAATGGAATACTGGGCAAATCAGTTAGGGGGCAAGTTAAAGAAAGTGAATGCCGCCGACTCACCAGCAGGATACTGGTGGTACTTCAACGATGAGCCAGTTACATTCAGCGCAATGATCAGAATTGAGGACGAAAGACACGAAATGGGACTTTACATTTGCGATCAGTTAGAAAAAACTGGTATAAAGTGTATAAGGAATGAATGGGACAGAACAAAAGCTTTCGACGCATCTTACTTCGTTGATCCGGCATCAGCACCACCGAATCACTGGAATCTGTATACAGACGGTTGGATATCAATGAGTGCATGGAAGTTTGTAGAGGGTTCTATAGCTCAGATGTATGGACCATGGTACGGCTGGATGCCAGGATTGGGAGAGGAAACATGGTGGAATTACTCGCAAGATGAATTGGATGTGCTTACAAAGAAGACTCTAAACGGTATGTGTCTAAATGAGCAGGATTACTGGGACACGCTGAGAGAATCTGTGAAGTTGTCACTTCAGGAAAGTGTTAGAGTTTTCTGTCTTACAGAGCTGTCCTACTATCCAATAAGCAAGAGAACTACTGGAATAGCATACGACGTAGGATCTGGACTTGGATCAAGATGGGTATTCCAGACTGCTCAGGTTCCAGATAACAAGCTGAAGGCACTGCAGTACTCCTCAGTGGGATCTCTCTTCATGGGCGCCTTTAACCCAATAGATGGCTTGGAGGATGTCTATGCAAACTACCTCTACAGACCTGTGAGAGATTATGCTACATGGTCGCATCCAGGAGAAGGATCTCCTATATCTGTAAGAACAACTTTCGATGTTGAGAAGAAGTTCCACTTCGAAGGGGAAGATCTGGTAGGAGAGTTAGACGTACCATCGAACTGTGTCATTTACGACTCTGCAGCAAACGAATGGACAGCTGTAGGTTCTGGAGTGAAGGCTGTTTCCAAGGTAACATACGATTACCTGTTCTCCAACTGGCACAACGGAATGCCAATGACCATGGAGGATATAAAGTATTACATTGCGCATGTTTACGAATGGTCGTACGAAGATGAAGAGGGTGATAAGTACTACAACGCAAACTATGGAATGGGAACGTCAGAGACGTTAGACAGAATAAAAGGTATAAAATTCGTTGACGAGGATACTGTCGAGATTTACGGCGACTTCCAGCACCCCGCAACTGATGATCTGATTGCTGACTACTTCGCTTTCTGGCCTGATCTACCGTGGCCAATATACGAAGCATCGGATTACCTTGTAGCGATTCACGGACCGAAATCAGGATTAGATTACGACTACTCTGACAGAGAAGGTACAACGCAATATGATCTTTTAGTAGAGATGCATGTTGAGGATATGAGAGACGCACTGCAGAGATTCTGGCAGAAGGGAGACTTACCACCAGCAATGGATATAACGGTGGATGAAGCCAAAGCAGCATATACAGCATGCATGGACTGGATTGACGCGCATAACCATTGCTTCATATCCAACGGTCCATTCTACATGGATATCTACGATCCGGCAAACATGTACTGTGTGCTCAAAGCTTTCAGAGACCCGACATACCCATTCGAGCCAGAGGTATGGACAGAGAGACTTACACTCGCCAGATCTGTCATAGACAGTGTGGATATACCAGCGTCTGTCAAAGTGGGTGACGATATACCAGTGAAGATAAAAGTTACAAACAAGGTCGAGTATCCAGATGCAAGAGAAGAGCTAGCAAGCGTGGCTTATGTGGATGTCTATCTCAAAGATGCTTCTGACAATATTCTTTACGAAGGAAAAGCTGCATTGAAAACAGCAGGTAACTTCGAGATTACGATACCTGGCAGCAAAACAGCTAACTTAAGTGCAGGAGCATACACAGTTGAGGTCAAAGCAGCATACCAGGAAGGAGGATACCCGGATCTAAGAAAGACACAGGTAATTCTCAGTCAGGTAACTGAAGAGTCACCGACACCGACAACTCCAGCAGTAACAACAGCGGCACCAACAGAGGCACCTGAAGAGGGCATGAGTACCACAACGATAGTCGGCATTGTTGTCGTCATAATAATCATTGTGGCTCTGGTGTACTTCTTCACAAAGAAAAAATAAATTTTTTCTTTTTTTTATTTTGAAATAAAAAAGAAGGTGTAAAAATGGCGTACGGTAAATATTTGGTCGTTAGACTTCTGAATGCATTAGTTGTTTTAATAGTTGTTATATTTGTTATTTCAGCACTTTTTAACAAAGTAGCTGAGGATCAGTTAAAAGTAGAGATAGAAGAAAATATAAGGGCAGCCACGAGAGATCCTGCATTTGCGAGAATGAGTGAAACGAAACAAAAAGAGTTCATTGAAAATAAGAGAGAGTACTATATCCAAATGCATGGATTGGATAAATCTTATGTGGAAAGAGTTTTTGGAAAGACAATAGATACACTTACTCTGGATTTTGGTAAGTCTCATAGATTACCGTCTCCAACAGGCAGTAAAGAGGTTTCCACTATAATCAAGGAGGTTTTACCGAGGTCTATTCTTCTGTTTACAACTGCGGGAATCATATACTCCGTAATTGGTATTCTTGTCGGTCTTAAGTCTGCCCAAAGAGCTGGCAGCTCTCTGGATAAAGGAATTTCTATTTTTGCACTAATAACCTTAAGTCTGCCAATGTGGTGGGTAGGGATGCTTTTCATACTTTTGTTTGCTTTTAAACTGCAGTGGTTTCCGGCAAGCTCCTTTCCCCTGCCGCAGTACGAGAACTTTTTCCAGTATGCAGGAGGAGTACTGTATAAGATGTTTTTACCTCTGATTACCATAGTCTTTGTGAGCTTTGGAGCATGGGCTTATACCTCAAGAAATCTGGTGATAGGGATACTTCAGGAAGACTTTGTCATGGTAGCAAGAGCTAAAGGGGTGCCCGAAAGAAAAGTTATATATGGACATGTGTTAAGAGCTGCAGCTCCTTCTATTGTGACATTGACGATATTTACACTCTTAGGTTCCATAGGAGGTGCGATAATTACAGAGTCGGTATTTAATTGGCCTGGAATGGGAAGGCTCTACTGGTCAGCAATACAGATGAATGAGATCTCAATAATCATGGGACTGACATTTGTTACTGTTTTCTTGTATCTCTTTGGCATGGTATTTGCGGACCTCGTATATGGCTACTTAGATCCGAGGATAAAGGTAGGAGTATCAGGGAAAATATAGAGGTGTTAAAATGAGATGGGAAGATACCAAACAAAGCATAAAAAATTTTCTTTTTGAATTCAGGCATCAGAAAATTGGAATTTTTGGAATAACAGTCCTGACTATATTGCTCATAACAGCAGTTTTTGCTCCACTTATAGCTACACCCGGAGCTAAGGAAAACTGGAGAAATATGGCATACTGGGATGAAAACCCTGTAAATGCTCCACCTGCATGGATGAACTATTTTACGTCAAAGGACATGTCGCCGCATGTAATTATGGATAACTATGAAGAGAAGATTACCGATCTGGGGGGGGGCATAAAGCAAGATCAAGTCATATTTGTATATAACTACGAATATGATATTCCTCCTACAGATCTTACATTCAAAGGAGAATTTGTGTACTACAACAGTTCAAAGCCTCCAACAGTAAATATGTCCATATTAAGACCAGACGGAGAAACAATAAAACTTTATTCAAAGGCTTCCCAAACTGGAAAACCTGAAGATGATCATTATGTTGCAGAGATCAATGTGCTTGTCACTGCTTCAGATACCGCAAAGAAAGAAACATACAATTTTGGGAGGAACTTCGAAACAGAGGAGAATTTAAAGAAGGTTTTAAGTCCTGATTTTGTAAAGCCAATGAGTGTCATTTTTTCTAAATCTGAGCCTGGAATACTTCTGGAAAAAGCTGGACCTTTAAAAGGAGAGTATAAACTACTTATAGATGTATTCTACTTTGATGAGAGAGACAACACGAGATCAGCAAAGAGTATATTTGCTGGCAAAGTCTACGGACTGTTAGGAACTGAAAAGAATAGAAGAGATCTCTTCCAGGGAATAGTCTGGGGACTGAGATGGGCTCTGGCACTTGGGCTACTTGTTGCCATTATTACAGTTGTGATAGGGATAAGCTTCGGTATTACAAGCGCTTATCTTGGAGGATGGAAAGATGAGCTTATGCAGAGGTTCAACGAAGGAATGGCTTCTTTACCCATGATACCGATACTAATTTTAATCGCTGCTGCTTTTAAGCCGAGCATCTGGAACATAATCATCATATTTTCCTTCCTGTTCTGGACTGGTACAGCAAAAGTATCAAGAAGCATGGGGCTGCAGATCAAAGAAGAGACGTATATAGAAGCTGCAAGATGTCTCGGCGCAAGAGATAGAAGAATTATCATGAAGCATATGATTCCCCAGGTACTGCCATATGCGTTTGCCCAGATGGCTATGATGGTGCCTGCAGCACTTCTCAGTGAAGCCGGGATCAGTTTCCTGGGGCTTGGTGATACAACTGTCATAACATGGGGGCAGATACTCTTTGATGCACAGTTCGCTGGGGCGACATTAAAAGGATTATGGTGGTGGGTAATTCCACCCGGTCTGGCTATAGCTGTTGTAGGGTTAACATTCGTGATGATCGGTACTGCCTTAGATACAGTGTTGAACCCAAAGATGAGGAGGATGTGATATAATGGATGAAATACTGAACATAGAAAATTTAAAGGCTTATTTCTTTACCACAAGAGGGGCGGTGAAAGCGGTGGATGATGTATCCTTTACGATCAGCAGAAAACAGTCTCTGGGACTTGCGGGAGAGTCTGCATGCGGTAAAAGTACCTTGGCTTTTACAATACTTAAAATGCTCCAAAATCCGGGAAAACTCGTAGGTGGAAAGATGGTAGTGACGGGAATGGATATAACAGATTTCTCAGAATCAAAGATGAGGAAAGAAGTCAGATGGAAAAAGATCTCAATGGTATTCCAGGGAGCTATGAATGCTTTAAATCCTGTGTATACAGTAGGGTATCAGATGGCAGAGCCGTTAATGTATCATAAAGGGGTAAAGAAAGAAGAAGCAATGGAGAAGTCTAAGGATTATTTAGAGCTTGTAGGACTTTCTCCAGATATTTTAACTAGATATCCTCATGAGCTTTCAGGAGGGATGAAGCAGAGGGTAGTCATTGCAATGGCTCTACTTTTAACACCAGACCTTGTGATCTGCGATGAGCCGACTACAGCATTGGACGTAGTTGTCCAGGCTCAGATTATGAACCTCTTAAAAAAACTTAAAAAAGAACTCGATATCTCGACGATCTTTATTACCCATGATCTGAGCATTCTGGCAGAGGTCGTTGACAGACTGGCAATAATGTATGCCGGTAAATTCGTTGAGATAGGTGACAGTATAAAGGTGTACAGAAACCCTGTGCATCCCTATACACAAAAGCTCTTGGGTGCTATTCCAAAACTTCACGAAGACATAGACAAGCTTGAGTATATCCCGGGTACACCTCCCAACCTTATACATCCCCCTTCAGGATGCAGGTTCCATCCGAGATGCCCCCATGCTATGGATATATGTAAAAAAGAAGAACCCAGAATGAAAGAAGTAGATACTGACCATTTTGCAGCATGTCATTTATTGTGAGGAGATAAAAATGTATCCAATTTTACAGGTTAAAGGCTTGAAAAAATACTTTCCAATAAAGCTTTCCTTTTTTGATTCGATAAGAGGAAAACAAACTCAGTACGTAAAAGCTGTTGACGGAGTGGATTTTACCATAGATGAGACAAAAACATTAGCTCTTGTGGGCGAGAGTGGCTGTGGAAAAACTACAGTGGGAAAGATAGTCACTAGACTCATAGATCCTACAGAGGGGAGCATTGTTCTAAAAGATATTGATGTAGCTACTCTGAGAGGCGGAGATCTGAAGGCTTATAGAAAACAAGTGCAGATGGTTTACCAGGACCCATTTGCGTCCATCAATCCAAGATTCAGGATATACGATGTTCTCGAGGAGCCCCTGTTGATCCATGGGATAGGGGAATCTATGAGTGAAAGAGAGGAGCTCATTTTCAGAGCCCTGGAAGAAGTTAAAATTACGCCTCCAGAAGACTATATTCATAGATACCCACATATGCTCTCGGGAGGTCAGAGACAGAGAGTATCATTTGCAAGAGCCACGATCCTCGGGCCCAGTTTTATCATTGCAGATGAGCCCGTTTCAATGCTGGATGTCTCTATAAGAGCAGAGGTTCTTGAGTTGATGAGAGATCTTCAAAGGAAGAAAGGGCTGACTTACCTTTATATCACTCACGATATATCTACATCCCGATTTTTCGCTCAGGATATAGCTGTGATGTACCTCGGGAAGATCGTGGAGATGGGGCCTGTTAAAGAAGTAGTAGATAATCCTCTACATCCTTATACAAAAGCACTTTTAAGCGCTGTTCCTGAGCCGGTACCAGAAAGAAGAGACATGATCAAGGAAATACCTATAAAAGGTGAGATACCGAGTGCCGCAGATATTCCATCAGGATGCAGATTCCATCCAAGATGTGTAGTTGCAAAAGACGCGTGCAAACATGACGAGCCCGAACTTATAAATAAAGGTAATGGACATTTTGTAGCCTGTCCCTATGCCTAATTTTTTTTATTTTTTGTGATTTTATGAGTATATGGAGATACTTTTTGAGAGCTTTTACCGTTAAAGGTATAAAATACGGGATGATTCTTTTATTAATAGCATTGTTTCTCTCGATTATTGCCATTCTTCCAAGAGAAGAAGATCCGTTTGATGGTATTTTAAAAGACGAGAAAATAACTTTAAACGAGAACATCCCGGAGATAACATTCACAGGAATAATACCATCTGAACTGAAGTTTTTAGATATTTTGGATAGAGAATATAAATTTACCTTGCAGCAAAACGAGACCCGAGGATTTAGAACAGATGATGTCTTAGAGATAGAGATATCTGGAGAGGTTAGATATGAATATACAACATTGGGGTATCCATATTCACTCCTCGGTATACCAGCATTCCTTCTGTTCATAGTGGGCATATTACTCGTGATGAAAAGCACTTCTATTTACATAAGCGAGGTCACAGAAGAGATAAAAGAAAAAAGCAAGAAACCTTAGAGAAGAGATAGAATCTTTTCGTATGCTTCTCTCTCGTTTAATTTTAAATCTTCAACAAAGTTCTTAGCTTCTGGAGTCTTTGCATTTATATAAATAAAAACGCTATTAAAGTGGGAGGAAGGAATGAGTAAAACGTATGCTTCAGGATTTTTCCCTTCATAAAGTTCGTAACCCTTTTTATAATACCAGTATCTCCTTGCAGATTCCAGCCTGTTAGCTTCCAGTAAGACTTTTTCATCTATTCCATGCTCCATTATGTATTTCATGCACCGAGAAACATATTCATCCGAGATAATGAAGTTCACATAAGATGGGTAAACAACATAATGTGATTTTAACAGCTCATTTCTTATGTCTATATAGGGGTATATAGGTATAACATCTAAGGATTTGTAAAATCTCTCTATAGCAACCCTATCCGGCCTGTAAGGTAAGATTATACCAGAAAGTGCCTGAAAGAAAGCATCTTCTGCACCTGCCAATTTAAACCATTCTTCTTCCCCCATCAAAACTAAATTGGGATCCTTAGAATACGGATCTTCGCCTATCCTATAAATTCCTTCATAATTGCTGCCTATTAAATAATTTCCACTTTCCGTATGAAGAAAAACCTCAGAATGATCTACCACACCTCCACTTTTTGAAACGGGAATTAAAAAAGCAGAGGCATTTATTCCGTAATCTCTGAATAAATTGTTCAAGATTATCACCTGAATCTCTGCATCGTATCCACATACCCCTGATTTTAACGGGATCTTTTTTATAACTTCAGGAAACTCTACCTGCACTAAATAACCTCTGTTTATTATCGTGTTCACTCTTTTTGCGATCTCTACAGGATTTTTTTCCATTATGCTGTTTTTTATGTCTTCGTAGTATTCTCCCATCTTTTCTCCGAGAATGTAAGCACTATAAGCCTCAAAACCAAGATCTTCTTTGGGATAGGGTTGGATAGGTCTGTAATCCCTGGCTTTTTTCCATATCTCATCTATTTTACTGGAATCGTAAAGTTCTAAATCTATGGTATAGACATCTGGATAATACTCGTATTCTTTCTTTTCGGAGACAGTATTTCCCATACTATCCATAGCCTCTACCGTCACCTCATATTTTCCTAACTCTAGTTTAAATCTCAAGATACCAGAAAAATACAGGGAGTCTCTGCCTTCCAAAGTTTCTGTATATTCGCCAATGTAAACTTTTAAAGTTTTTATTCTGTTGACATCATCTTCTGCAAATATTTTTATAACGGTGTCAGGAGACTCGTTTTCAAAAAACAAATTATCGTCTATCTCAACATCGAAATCGATCTCTGGAGGCAAACTATCTTTTTCCTGAAGTATTAAAAAATCGCCCCATGAGTTTTTTAAGTTTGAGACATCATACAAAAAATAATTCTTAACAAACCACTCTCTAAATGTATTGTCGTCAAAATTCAACGATATTTGCTCATTAAACTCTTTTATCTCTCCTATCTCAAACCCATCTTTTATCCATGAAAAATCTGGCACAATGTTCTTGATATCGGAAGGTAAATTTTGATATTTTATGAGGAGATCTATAATTATCCCTGTAAGCTCTGTAACACTGCTTACATTTCCTATGGATCTCGAGTCTTCCACCCCCTCTCTTATTCCCTGTGGGAGTAAGGCGTATACCTTTAAAAAGTCACCCACCTGTTTCTCTATCTTCGCTCTAATGTTCCTAAGCTCTTCTATAGCTTTTTCAGAGTTTAAATCAAGCTTAAATATCAATTTCAAGAAATCATCTCTTAATAAAGGATGAATATCATCTAGTAAATTGTTTATTCCCTGAATTTCGTAGATATGTAATTGCATTTCTTCAGAAATGAGATCTTCTGGAAAGATTTTCAAAAATAAAGGAGATTTAAGGTATATTTCTTCCATGTCTTTTCTAATTTTTTCTGATTTATCATCAATTCTATTTTCTAAAAACTCATCCAGCTCTCTTTCATTTTTCTCCTCTGTTATACTTCCATTTCTAAGGATTAAGAATAAAACGAAGAATATTGTACAAACTGCCAATATTTTTTTTATCATTGCCCCTACTATATTTCTTTTACATAAATATTTTTCTATTACACACTGTAGTAGACAAAATTTTTATGTTGTACAAACTAAGTAGATATATGTATCTACTCAAGAAAATAGTTTTACATAAAATCATGATAAAATTAAGCGTATTATCATTACTTCTTGCTTTTTTTGTTGTCATGCTTGGAGGATCAATGAATCCATTGATATGGAAGCAACAATTCGAGAGAAAACTAAATCCTACAGTTTTATTAGATCCGTCTCCCTCTGCAATAAAAAATTTAAATGACGGATTTGAAGAATCCTATGATTTTCTTCTAAAATTAAAAAGGGAAGACATTGTTTTTTTAGATGAACTTATAATAGAAATATCAAATATATATGTTCAATCTCAGATCAGTTATAGGAGTGATACAAGTAACTATCATTCCATAGATCATCTTGCTACGACATCAGAGATCTTAAAAAGGGGCGCGGATGATTGTGATGGTCAAGCGATTCTTATTGCTTCTTTATTGAGATATAGAGGATATGACGCTTATGTTGTTTTTGGATACTCTCATGTTTGGGTCGAAGTTCATTTTAATAATAGAGTTATCTCTATAAACAACCCCAAACAGTGTGATGTATGGTACTGTAAATTCAACGAACAACATGTTCAATGGAATATTTTGCCTTTTTTTGCTTTATTTATGGGATTTTTTTTATTATTTTTATCTCTACTGTCCATGCTGTATTATTTCTATAAAAAAAATGTTGTAAAGTATATTTCTGACTATCTATACTTTTTCAAGTATGTTCTCATCCTCTTTGTTGCTTTTTTGGGGCTTGGTATTCTAGTTTATATAATCATAAAAATTGTTATTCCATAACTTTTTATTGTATGCAAATCTAATGGAGTTATGTATTTACCTAAAAAGATAGTTTTAACATCAGGTATCGGAGTTTCAGATACAGAATTAAATTCCTTTGACAATGCTTTAATAAATGCGGGAATAAATGATTTTAATCTTGTTAAGGTATCGAGTATCGCCCCCAAAGAGTTTTCTTTTGCAGATTTAAATTTTTTAAAAAATCTGGAAAGGGGTACTGTACTGCATTGTATTTTAGCCAGATATACTACAAAACTAGAGGGAAATATAGCTTCAGCGATATGTCTTTTAAAAACGAACGATATAGGACTAATAACTGAGTACAGCGGAGCATGTACAGAGAAATATGCCAGAGAGATGGTTTCAAAGATGGCTGAAACTATGCGTAGCCAGCGAAGTCTTAAAAAAGAGGAAGTATATTTTACTTCTATAGAGTATAAAGCTAAAAAACAGTTTTCTACAGTTATCTCCGCGTGTATTCTGGTGTGAAAATGAAATTTGAAAAAATTGCTTATGAGATTGGAGAAAATATAGAAAATAGTATAAGATCTTTGATAAATACAGAAAAAGGTAGAAAAATAGTTAAAATGGGAGCCGACGGCACGCCCACAAAATATATAGACTATATAGCTGAAAGATGCATAATAGATTATATAGACGATAATGATCTACCATGCGAACTTATAAGTGAGGAGATCGGAAGATACAAAAGAGGGGAGAAGTTCAAGATCATAGCTGATCCCATAGACGGAACAAACAATGCCTGCTACGGAATACCATTTTTTTCCGTATCTTTGGCTTTTTATAAGGAAAAAACAGAGTTTGCATTTGTAAAAAACTTAACCAACGGAGATATCTTCAAGGCGGATAAACATTCTTATTTAAATAATAAGAAGATAAGTACGCGCGACAGCGAGATTATTTCACTGTATACTTTCTCAGATGTAAAACCTTTTCTGGATATATCAAAAAAAATAAGAAACTTCGGATCTCAAAGCCTAGAGCTATGTTTTGTCGCGTGTGGAAGAAGTAAGGCCTTTATAGACGTAAGAAACAGAGGAAGAGTTATTGATGTTGCAGCTGCAAAATACATAGTCGAAAAAGCGGGAGGTGTTTTCACAGATCTCAATGGAAATGATGTAAATATGAATGCAAAAAATTTCTCTTTTGCGGCATCTTGTTCTAATGAAGTCCAGACAAAAATTATAAATATTATTAAAAACAAGGGATACTGATGAAAATAGGAATAGTTTCAAGGACTGACAAAAAAGAGGCTCTGGAGCTGACAAAAAAGATCATTGAGCTCCTGGATAATTATGAGATTGTTATAGATGAATCTATGAAAGAATATTTTAAAATGAAGACCATAAAAGATGTGGACTTTATAGTTGTAGTCGGAGGAGACGGGACTATTTTACGAACAGTTGAAGAATATAAGGATACTCCAATCTTACCCGTTAATATGGGAACTCACGGGTACCTCACAGAGATCAATCCAGAAGATTACAAGAAAATTCCAGAGATATTGGAAGAACATAGGATTGAAGAAAGATCAAAGTTAGTCGTTATAAAAGATGCAAAGATCTTGGGAGAAGTTTTGAATGAGGTCATAATGAGAGCAAAAGAGCCTACAAAAGTTGCCAATTTCTTATTGCGGTACGACAACAAAGAAGAAACAATTTTTGGTGACGGCATTATAGTTGCTACGCCTACAGGCTCGACAGCATACTCACTTTCTGCGGGAGGGCCTATAGTTCACATAAAAACGAAAGCTACGGTGATAACGCCTCTTGCATCACTAAACTTAAAAAATCTCCCCACTGTTGTCCCCGATAATTTTGAGGTAAAGATAAAAAATCTGGGCAGAGATTCGTATTTAGTTCTAGATGGTGTAAATTTTGGAGTTCTAAAATTAAATGAAGAGATACTTATCAGAAAATCGGAAAATAAAGCTAAATTTGTGAGGATATAGAATGTATATTGTTGATACATCAGTTATTCTTTCTGGATTTATTCCGGACAATCTTGATGATTATATTACGGTAGAAGAAGTTCTCCATGAGCTGAAGAAAAGTGTTTATCATGCAAAAATGTTAAAAACATGCTCTCCTTCCAAAAAAAGCATAAAAAAAATAGAAGAGTTCGTTAAAGAGAGTGGAGACGATCTATCGGTGACAGATAAAAAACTTCTGGCACTGGCTCTGGACTTTGACGGTATAATTCTCACAGAAGATTACGATATTCAAAATGTTGCCAAGTCCTTAGGGATAAAGTTCAGCAGCATCGCAACAGAAGGTATTAAAGAAGTTTATAAATGGAAAAAAATCTGTAAGGGATGTAAAAAAGAGTATCCCCTGGATTATGAAGGAAAATGCGAGATCTGCGGTAGTGATGTAGTTACGGTAAGAGATAGGTCTTGATAAGGTTCTCATGCTTCTTCGAGTCTGATGCTTTCTAAGATCACTTTTTCTTCATTTTAAATAATCCAAATGTTTTTGCAATATTTTTCATTTTTACCTCCTCTTTCGCCAATTTCAGCTAATGACCCGCGTGTTTGCGAAGCTCCAAGCGAAGCGGGGATTTGACAGGAACTGAAGGTGAAGTCCAACGAAGAGTGAAGGGGTGCCTCTAATTTCATATTAATATCTATGAAGCACAAACGACTTCACGAATATTTATTTGCTCTTACTCTCTCTTCCAATATATCTGTTCAAATGCACTTGACAGAGGTAAATCAGTTGTGTGTTTCTTTCTATGCTCCCTCAATCTGTATTCACGCTTACATTTTGCAGAGCAAAATACTTTATCCTGCCATTTATATGCTCTCTCAGCATTAAAATCTTTACCACAGAAATCACATTTTATCTTTTTCCTCTTCATCTTTCACATCTCCTCCTTTTATTACTTATATAAGTCAAAAGTTTCTATATAAGTATATTTCCCTATTGTTTTTAAATTTTTGTGCCAATGAAATAAAAACATTTAAATATACGATTTAAACAATTTAGATATGCACGAATGGGCTTTAGCAGAGGCAGTAATATCCACAGCATTGGAAGTATCAAAAGAGAAAAATATCAAAGAAATAACTGAATTAAGAATTAAGATGGGTGAGCTGCAGCAGATAGATCTGGAGATATTTGAATTCGCTTTAAGTGAACTTACTAAAAATCATGATATATTAAAAAAAACTAAAATAAAAATAAAAACGGAGAAAGCTATTTTTAGATGCAATGTTTGCGGACATGAATGGAGTTTCGCGAAAGATAGATTAACGTCAGAAGAATCTGAATCAATACATTTTGTTCCCGAGATCGTTCATACTTATATGCGATGTCCAAAATGCAGCAGCCCCGATTTCGAGATTATAAAAGGGAGAGGCGTGTGGCTTGATTCTATCGAAGTGAGGTAAAAATATGGATCCTAGATTAAATATTATCGATGAAAGATTGAAAAATATAAAAAAAGTGATAGCTGTTTCGGGAGGGAAGGGGGGCATTGGCAAAAGTTCGGTTGCCTCTGTTTTATCGTTGAATTTGTCAAAAATGGGATATAGAGTAGGTTTGCTGGATATGGATTTTTGCGGTCCTTCTACTCATATCATATTGGGAATAAAAGATATTTACCCAGAGGAAGATAAAGGAGTTATACCTCCAGAGTCTCATGGCATTAAATTCATGTCCATTATATACTATGCGGGCGATAATCCTTCGCCTTTAAGGGGTGTCGATATCTCAAACGCGTTGATAGAGTTGCTTGCTGTTACCCTCTGGGGGGAACTGGATTTTCTGATTATAGATATGCCTCCGGGTATCGGAGATGCGATATTAGATGTTATACGGCTGATAAAAAAAACAGAGTTTCTTGTGATAACAACTCCATCAAAGGTAGCGTTGGAAACGGTGAAAAAGGTATTGAAAATGTTGA
>Ga0315549_1000980_pt1 | contig 31518 bp, 28 predicted proteins | sample SalMarSW160200MG_FD_203101 | JGI IMG/M metagenome (GOLD analysis project Ga0315549, IMG submission 203101) | Salt marsh sediment microbial communities from the Plum Island Ecosystem LTER, Massachusetts, United States - Salt Marsh Sediment SW1601-200 ... | reverse complement strand
TTTCCCCAAATTCGAGTTCTCTGAAACAGATGTTGATATTAGACACGATTATTTTGGCAAACGATACGCGCTCTTTACAGATGAGGGGATGGAGGCAGTATCCCTGATGAGAGAGTGTGAAGGAATAAAACTAGATGGCACCTATACAGGGAAGGCCTTAGCAGCGCTTAAACATGACGCAAAACGCGGGAGCCTGCGAGGTAAAGCGGTCCTATTCTGGAACACCCTAAGCTCAAAGGATTTCTCAAATGCTATATCCAACCTTGATTACCACGACCTACCTCGTTCCTTTCACCGTTATTTTGAGGAAGAAGTGCAGCCTCTTGACCGTGATTACTGACAACATAATTCCAGGGCACCATACCAATCAGGCCTGCTACAAATCAGGTATTATGCCCCCAGTATGCCACGAATCAAAGGCGTAGATGGTGAACTTTGGTTAAGAGTTAAACTTGAATAGGCTGATATCCACGCAAGTATCAGGCCTGTTTATGGTCATTTCAAACCGCGATAGGGATGCTTAGCCAGCAAAAATAAGACGTCCCGAGTAACCCTGCTTCGTTTACCCGCTATCATCCGGCCTGGTTCCCAGCTTATCTTGTGCCGACAAATACCCGCACTTTTCAGCTTTCACCAGACCCGACTCTTATGCGAGGTCTCTGCTTGGCTACCCGGGACGGCGTTCATATTAGACATGCATAAAGTAGTTGTCAATTCCTCTTATGTACTAGGAAGTTAGTACCAGGTTCTCGCCAGAATTCCAATGATACCCTACCAATCAGACCCACCACAAATCAGGTATTATGCCCAGAATACCACTTCGGAGTCTGCTTCCTTCACGCCCGCGTTCCCTTTTTCTTTCTGCGAGATAAGATTACATTATGCAATAAAAGTCCGGCGCATGCTGCCAGGACCGGAATAAAACCCAATAAGGCAATGAGCAACGGCAGATCCTGACCGACAACGCTGAAAAATGTCAGCAGGGGAACTATAAGCCAGAAGAGAACGATACTCCATCTTGCGTCTTGGTTAACCCCGGCTTTCCTGAGCACGTTCCTCAGTATTATGGAAAGTGAAAACAGGCTGACGAGAAATATCAAAAGTCCCAAAATGAAGGCAAGCTCCTTCGTCATGACCCCGGCAGATATGAGATTGGCAATATCGCCGAACGGCTTTATGCCCCCTACGACAAGGTATCCGGCCAGGTTTATAAATGTCCAAAAAGCCAGCCAGAAAAGCGTCGACGAAACCACCCAGTGTGCCCTTTTCGAGACGCCCGACAGCAAGATGGCCTGTAATATGAACGAGACTATTAAGCACACGAGTATGCCGCCCCCGTCGACTAAGGCCTCCTGCCAGGGCAGGAAACCACCGGGTGGAGAGGCGAACCCGATGCCGGACAGCTCATAGGGCCAGAGTAAAGAGATTTTTATGCTCGTTATTCTCCCACCAAACGCCACGACGAATAGACCATGTCCCATTACCTCGTGGACTACCTCGCCCAGAATTTTCGTTACGAAACCCAGGGAGAGAAAGACCGCGAGGAACTTGAAAACCATCTATTTCCTCTTTCTTTTCTGAATGAAGATGCCGCAGGACGCAAGAACAGCGCCTGTGATTGCGAACGGGATAGTGTAAGCACGTAATGGATAGGTTATTACAGGCAGAAGCCCGGTTGATCTCGACGCATAGAAGGAACTGAACAGGGCAAGTGCTACGAATATGCCTGAAAGAACGATGCAGACTACTGCGCTTCTTTTCATAATGACCACCTCTCAACCAGCAGTCTAATCAACTCAACTGCCCACATACAGAGCAGAGAAGCATCATAATATCACCAGTTGTGTCGGTTCAATCGTCTTCCGGAGAAGCTCAACATCACATTACTACGAGTCTCCTCAAGCCATATCAAATGCTTACATCTCTATTGCCGTAATGCAGAAAATCGAAAAACGTTGCATTCTTCGACTTCCCGTTCCTCATACTCCCAAATATCCGGTACACCATACCGATCAGGCCTGCCACAAACGCTTGAAGATTCGTTAATAGAGGTGTACACTGGATAACTGAGTATAGAGTGGAGGTGTCCAAATGAAGGCTTTAATAGTATACGACTCGGTTTATGGAAATACGGAGAAAATCGCCAAGGCTGTTGCCGACGCTATTGCCCCGTCCGGTGAGGTAAAGGTAGTGCAGGCGGGCGAGGCGAATCCCCCGGAACTGGAATCTACCGACCTTCTCATCGTAGGTTCTCCGACCCATGGGGGCAGGCCGACGCCGCCGGTCCAAGACTTCCTGAACAAAGTCCCCAAGCTTCAAGGTATCAACGTAGCTGCGTTCGACACCAGAAGCCAGGCGAAACTAGCGAAGGTATTCGGGAATGCCGCCGGACGCATCGCCCGCAACCTGGAAAAAAAGGGGGGCAATCTCATAGCGTCTCCGGAGGGTTTCTTAGTTACAGGCACTAAGGGTCCGCTAAAAGAAGGAGAACTGGAGAGGGCTGCGGGCTGGGCTAAGGGAATGCTAGAGAGCAAAAAGTAATATGGAGAGAATTAGCATATGCATACGCTTAAAGAAACAGTAATTTCGCACCTGGTTAAGCCCGAGGACCTCCAGCACCACGGCACGCTATTTGCCGGACGTATGGCTGAGTGGCTGGTCGAGACCTGTTTTATTACCGCATCACGGTCCGTCGGTAAACCCGAAGACATAGTCTGCGTTAAGGTCCACGGGATAACTTTTGAAAGACCGGTTAACAATGGTGACATCACTGAAATCAAGGCCAGAGTCGCCTGCGTCGGTAATACGAGTATTACTGTTAAAGGCCAGGCAGTCACGGGCGATAGTGAGGTTCCCTGTGTTTCAGGCATGGTTACTTTTGTTACCGTCGATAAGCATGGGAAACCGTACGCACACGGCTTAAGCTTGCCGCAAGAGTATATTTCGCAAAACCGTGAAATTTACGAAGAGGCGCTTAAGGTCAGAGGAAAAAGACAACCCCCCGAACTTGCGCCCGAAGCCTGAGACGGCAAATCCAACAACGGCAAGTCCTACGTTGAATATTCCGGCGTTTTACGCAGCTAAAGCCACCCCGAATGCCGGCATAGGAGGTGAAAATGCGACAGAAATATGAGTACAAGTTCGTAAATGTCGGACAGGACAAGAAAGACAAAGACTACCACGATGTAATACATGAAAATTCATTAAACGGGTGGCGCCTTGTCCAGGTATTCGCTCCAGGGGCTGGAGGCCTTTGGGCAAAAGCTAATTTCTGCGAAGTAATATTCGAACGGCAAGTCGAAAATTGAGCGAATCCCCGGGACACCATACCAATCAGGCCTGTTTACCGGGTCATTTCAAACTGCTAAAAGGATGCTTAACCGGCAAAAAATAAAACGCCCCGAGTAACCTCACTTCCTCCACCTGCCATCGTCAGGTTAACTTTCAGCTTACCTTGAGCCGGCTATTGCCTGCACTTTTCAGCTTTCACCAAACCCAACTCACATGCCAGGTCCCTGCTTGGCTACTCGGGACAATGTTAATAGTAGCACATTTATAATCCATTTGTCAAGTCCTTATATTTACCGGTATGTCGGTACCGGGTTTTCAGCATTAGCAATTCCAAGGGGACCCATACCACAAATCAGGCCTTCTATAAAACATGTATTATTTCCCCTGAATACCCCGGTGATAAGACATCCCGGTCAGACTTGTCAGCTCCATTTCAAGAACATTGACTAAAGTGTTAAAATGTTCTTAATGGCTGGCTATACATTGAGAGAGGCTGCCGATGCTTTAGGAGTCTCAATGATTACCGTCCGCCGGTATATCAAGTCCGGCAAGATCAAGGCCAGGTTAGTCCCTTCCAAGTTCGGAGATGCATACATTATAGACGACATACCCCTGTTCACTAAACCATTAGCTGATAATGCATTATCAACCCAACCCCTTATCAACAGAATAGAGCAACTGTCCCAGGAGGTCGGCTACTGGAAAGCTAGAGCAGAATTTCTTGAGGAACGATTGTTACTTCTGGAGTCCCCTAGGCAGACCCCTAAGCATAAGTGGTGGCAAAGGCTATTCAGGCTTTAGCATTGAACAGACAGGGCTGCCCTGACCACCAGCGCAAAGTTAGAAAGTCTAATCCATAGCGGTTATGCCGTGAGCCCGGATTAGAGGCCAGGTTCGACGCTAAACAGAGAAGATGGACAGGATTCCCGGTGGCTTACCATCAATTAGTCATATAGAAGGCTTAACGCCTTTTCCCGGGCCTCTCAGGCGCATTCCAGGAGAATTCCTGGAACCCACGGTGAACAATCAGGCCTACCACAAATCGAAGTGTCTATCCCCGGAATGCCACTGGAAATTGGACAACAGAGAAAATGAATTGCCTCCATCTAACAGCGTAGTGTATTATTTCATCAGCAGTTTCTCTGCTAAGGCGCCGGTTGTCGACCGGGTTTGTACTATCTTAAGGAAAAGGATAATCGTTAATGTGTAACAGAAACAGCCTGTTCAGGGCAAACAAAGGGCTGTTCTTTATTCTGACAAGCATCCTGGTGGTCGCCTCATTCCTGAGCATTCCGCGAGATTTGAAAAGCTACTCAGGTGAAACCGAAGAACTGTATTTTTGTATACTCCATACCAACGACATGCATTCCGAGTTCATACCCCATTCGCCGGCACTGGACTACCACCCCGGAGAGGAGGACCCTGCTATAGGAGGGTTCGCTCGTCTGGCTACCGCCGTTGACGAAATCCGGGAGAACAAAATGAGGGAAGGTGAACCGGTCCTTCTCTTTGACGCCGGTGATTTCCTGGGAGGCGGTCCTTTCGCCTGGCTGGCCCTCAATGGTTCTGCTGCAGAGCTTACCATAATGCAGGAGATGGGATATGATGCTGTGACCATCGGCAACCATGAGTACGATTACGGCCCCGATGTCCTGGCGCAATATCTCTTAAAGGCAGGATACCCCGAAGCTCACCAGGAAACACTGGTGCTGGCTTCCAACACAAAGGCGCCATCAGACCATCCGCTGGCTGCCCGGAGTCTCTACAGGAACACAGGCATGTTTGAGCTGGAAAACGGCCTAAAAGTAGGAGTTTTCGGCCTTATAGGTAAAGACGCCATCCTGGTGATGGGTGAAACCGGGGACGTGCAGTTCTTGGATCAGCACACAGTAGCCCGCCAGGCGGTAGACGAACTGGAGGAACAGGGTGCCGATGTCATCGTGGCCATAAGTCATTCCGGCGTGGATGAGGACAGGGAACTGGCGCGAGAGGTCCCGGGTATCGACGTAATCGTAGGCGGCCACTCCCATACCGCACTGTATGAGCCGGTCTTGCAGGGCACTACCGTCATTGCCCAGGCTGGTTCCCTGGGGATATACCTGGGGCAATTGGAACTGGCATACAACTCCGACACCGGCGAGGTACGGGTGCGCAACGAAGAAAACGACCACCCCTTCCTTATTCCTATTGACAGCAGCTTTGCCTGCAATCCACAAATCGGTGCCCTGGTCCAGGAATATACTCTCGACTTGAACGCCTACATCGAGGAGGTGACCGGCGGCGAATTCGACGATGTAATGAGTACGATAGCCAGGTCTGACTTTGTCCTGTCCAACCTTCCGTACTTCGATGAAACTGCGCTGGGCAACTTCGTCACCGATGCCATGCGCTTCGTCGCCCAGGAATTTACCGGCGAGAGAGTCGACATAGCAGGTCAGGCTAATGGCAACATCCGGAATAGCATCTTTCCGGGCACCATGGAATACTCTGCAGGAAATATTTCTTTCTACGAGATTATCGAAGCCACCGGTGTGGGACGCGGACGCGACGGCTACCCGGGTTGCCCGATTGCCTCTGTCTATCTTACCGGCGAAGAGGTGCGCCGTGTGCTGGAGATAACCATATTGCTGCAGGAATTCATGGGAGACTCTTATTTTCTACACTTCTCCGGCCTGCGGTACAGCTACAACCCCACCAACGCAGTGCTCTTGACCGTGCCTTTCGTGAACCTGCCTGTTCCCACGACCCGTGCGGTTACCAGTGCCGAGCTTTACACGGGGAATGGGATTCAACCTGCAAACAGCGAAGGGTATATCCCCTTAAAACGTGGGGACGAAGAGTTGTACCACGTGGTCACCGACGCCTACCTCATGCTATTCCTTCCCCTGGTAACAGACATGCTACCTCAACTGGAGGTAGTCCCTAAAAACGCCGATGGAGAGCCGGTGCCACTGGACAGAATAGACGAACTGATAATACGTCATGCCGATGGAAGAGAGCTAAAAGTATGGGAAACGGTGGTGATTTACGCAGCCCAGCTATCTGGAGAGGGTGGGGTACCACAGATCCCCGATTATTATGAAGGTGTTGCCGGGCGCATCAACAAAATCTGGACTTTCCCCCTGGTAGGGTGGCTTCTTTTAATAGTGGCAGTTACTGGGGCGGGAATAATATTCCTGCTCCTACGCAGAAGAAAGCACAGGGAACTCCAAGGACGCCATACCAATCAGGCCTACATCCCCCGGGATACCAAGGGTATGACTCGATAGAAGTCTCTACTTCTTCCCCAACTCCGCTTTAAATGCAGCTATGATATCCTGCACGTGACCTACCGGTTCGATTTGATAATCCTGCTTGAACCCCATACTACTGAAGAACATGTTCATTGCATCGAAGTTATCGGCTTCTACTAAGGCGTACATTACATGCCCGATCCCTCCTACCAGAAAGTGTATGTTAATATTCATTTTCTTGGCATCCTTCCGCAACCTCTCTGCCCGGGCAAAGAATTTCTTTTGTTTATCGGGTGGTAGTTGGACAGGGCAGTTTTCCGGGGTATGAGTCATTGTTACGTGGAAAAGCATTATGCACCTCCTCTCAACCGATCGGACAAAACAAGAATATAAATACAGCTAAATTTTATCACCTGGCTCATATAGAAGCAAAATACCCCGAGGAATTCAACGGACACCATGCCAGCTTAGGCTTTTATGTCCCAGAATATTCTTTTGGTGAGCGGAAAGTTGACAGTACCATATTAGCCATCTAAAGTGTAAGTCAGTGAGTTGTGCCAAGTTCACTCACGGTCTCTTAAAGTCTATGGAACCGGGATACGTTACGCTATACCACTCCGGCGAATTGGAGCGTCGTGCGCAAGCACTTGAGGCTAGATTAGCCTCCTGCGATATCTGCCCCAGGGAGTGCCGGGTCGATAGACTACAAAACGAACCGAGCTATTGCCATTCAGGGCGTCTCCCCATAGTCTCGGCGGTCTGTGCTCATCATGGCGAGGAGCCAGCTATTTCGGGGACCAGAGGGTCGGGGACGGTTTTCTTCGGCAATTGCAACATGAGATGCGTTTACTGTCAGAACCACCAGATAAGCCAGAACTGGGAAAAACAAAAAACCAGGGAAATGGACTGCCACACCATGGCTGAGAGGATACTCTACCTTCAGGATGAACTGGGCTGCCACAATATCAATTTCGTTTCGCCATCCCATTTTGTTCCTCAGCTCCTTCGGGCAGTTGCGGAGGCGGTGCCCAAGGGGCTTCGAGTGCCGCTGGTTTATAACAGCAGTGGCTATGATTCTATCGCTTCTCTGAAGGAGCTCGACGGTGTAATAAGTATCTACCTGTCTGATTTGAGATATGCCTCCGACAGGTGGGCCAAGAAGTTCTCGAATGCCCCTGATTATGTAGTACAGGCTCGTCAGGCTATTAAAGAGATGTACCGACAGGTTGGAGACCTGGTGGTAGATGAATCCGGCCTGGCACAAAAAGGACTGATAGTGCGTCATCTCATCCTGCCTAACGGTCTGGCAGGCAGTGAGGAATCGCTAACCTGGCTTGTTCGGGAATTTTCTCCCACTGTGACGGTTAGCATAATGTCTCAATACATGCCGGTACACAGGGCGCCGCGAATACCACTACTTTCCCGCAAGATCACCGTTGATGAGCATAAAACGGTACTACAGCTACTAACTGACTTGGGAATAGAAAACGGCTGGGTGCAGGAAATGGGGGCAGCGGAAGAGTATCTCCCTGATTTTGAACGAGAAGGCCACCCTTTCTCCCCGCAATTCCGGGAGCACCACACCAATTAGGCTTGCTACAAATCAGGAATCATGTCCCAGAATACCTAAATGTTGTATAATAGGTACAAGTAAATCCAGCGTGAGGAAACCTACGCGATTGCGAATCACCAGAAGGGAGGGTTACATTTATGAAAGTAGTAATCATCGGAGCAAGCGGAAAGATTGGAGCACCAATTCGCGATGAAGCACTGGCGCGTGGTCATAAGGTAACTGCTATTGTGCGCCATCCTGAGAAGATAACTGTGCAGAACCCGCTTCTTACCGTCGTGAAGGCGGACATCCTTAAAGATAAAGTCGACGAACTCGTGAAAGGGCATGACGCAGTCATAAGCGCCTACAATCCCGGCTGGAGCAATCCCGATATCTACAATGAGCAAATCAAGGGTTATAAGGCGATTATCAGTGGGGTCAAGAAGTCGGGAATCAAAAGACTGCTGGTTGTCGGCGGGGCGGGAACACTTGAAGTCGCCCCCGGCGTGCAGCTTTTGGATACGGCGAATTTTCCGGAGAACATAAAAGGCGGAGTGCTGGCAACCAGAGAAACACTTTACATGCTGAGAGAAGAAAAAGAACTTGAGTGGACGTTCTTGAGCCCGCCAGCCTCGATCGACCCCGGAGAGCGGACGGGGCATTACCGGGTCGGGAAAGACCAGCTTCTTAAGAACGAAGAGGGCGAAAGCAAAATCTCCACGCAGGACTACGCAGTTGCCATGCTCGATGAACTTGAGAATCCCAAACACATTCGCGCACGATTCACTGTCGCTTACTGAATTCCGGGGACACAATACCAATTCGGTCCACTACAAATCAGGATGTCCCCGGAATATTATTCTCAAGGAAAGCAAGCACCATAGCATTGAACAATTCCGGGTTCTCTTCCATCAACAAGTGTCCTGTTTCAGGTATGACGTGAAATTCAGCCGAAGGGATTCCATTTCTCCATTTGTCTATTTCCGTACGCGTAACCCAGGTATCCTGCTCACCCCAGAAAATTAACGTAGGAAATGTGATATCTTCTAGCGGGAAGGTGATGGTATTCTTATACATATCCCTGGTCATAGCGAGCAGCGATTGTGCCCATTGACCTGTAACCAGGCGATTGTAATAACCATCTACAACTTCTGCTGTCAAAATATCCTGATGGGAAGCACTCTCCAGAAGCTTACCGACTCTCTCTCTTGACACGTAGCGGATCAGGAAAACCTCGCCAATTCTCCGGAATGGCCCGAAATTCAACAAGGCAGAGACATGAACGAACCCCTCGTCCAGATTAACGGAGCCGCCGACGCTTATCAATCCCAGAACTTTTTCGGGGTATAAATGGGCGAAATGGAGCATAACGCTGGTGCCCATACTGTGCCCTACGAAACAGGCCTGGCCAACCTCCAGCCTGTCAAGCACTTCTGTCAGGAGCTTGGCCTGCAAAGGATGTGAATAGTCTGATGCAAAGTCCTTATAGGAAAGCCCGAACCCTTTCATATCCAGACTGACAACCCTGTAGCCTTGACCGGCAAAGAAGGGGGCATTATAACGCCATGAAAAAGTCGAACCTCCGAATCCGTGGATGAATACTATGGTTCCTTGCGTTGATTCTGGATTCTGTTCCTCGACATATATGCTCACCCCATCAATATCAAGGAACCGTCCGTGCTCACCAATCAAATCGTCCGGAGATATTTCAGCCTGGCTCTTACCTAGGGGTATCAGATAAGGGACAACGCAAACAAGGATAAGCAAAGCCAATACTGTGTAGGCTAATATTGCTAATCTGCGATGTCTGCGCCAGAAGTTTCTCATCACTGCATTATACTACACGCGAAAACTCATTATATTCGGAATTCCAAGGACACCATACCAATTAGGCCTTCTACTACCATCCATTTCTATAATAGTCTGCAGTATGCTAGGATGTAGGCATACATGAAGGAAGATATCCTGAGCCGGCTGGCTGAGATTGTCGGCCAGGATTATGTGTCGAACCGTCCCGAAGACCTTTATCTCTATTCCCGCGACCCGGGCGCACAGAAGCCACGCCGGACCGACTATGTGGTTATGCCCCGAACAGTAGACGAGGTGCAGCAGATAGTCGGGCTGGCAAACCAGGAGAAGGTCCCCCTCACCCCCATGGGGGCGGGGCTGACCCTGTCGGCACTGACCGTTCCTCTCAGGGGCGGCATTGTGCTGGACATGAAAAGAATGGACAGCATAATAGAGATAAACGAAGCCAGCCGCTACGCCCTAATCGAGGCCGGCGTCACTCAGGCAGCCCTCAAGGCTTATCTCGAGAAGCATCATCCCCACCTCCAGCACTCAACCCCAGAGTCACCCCCCACCGCTACCATAGTCGGCAATATATTGATTCAGGGGCACGGACACCTGACACCAAGATACGGCATTAACTCACAGATGGTCAACGGCATGGAGGTGGTTTTGCCCACCGGCGAGGTATGCAAGCTGGGCTCAAGTTCAATAAGTCCCAACTGGTTCAGCCGGGATCCGCTTCCCGACCTTATGGGTCTCTTTCTGGGCTGGCTGGGAACGACCGGTATCGTCACCAAGCTGTCACTGCAGCTCTTCCCCAAACCCGGTTACAGAGACCTGTTGCTGTTCGTTTCCGATAGCGCTGAACTGATTCCGGAGATTATAGACGAACTCAGCCAGATTAACCTGCTGGAGAACTGCTTCATTATCACCCAGGAGAAGCCGAGATGGGCGCAGCGCATATACTATATTATCGTCATCGCCGGGCAGTCGCAGGCAGAGTTCGAGACCAAGAAGATAATACATAACCAGATTTTCCAGAAATACCAGGACAGGGTATCGCCGGTAAACGAGGAGCCGGCGCTGACACCGCTGCGGGAAAGGTTTCTCGGCGTGCCTCCGTTTGCCGCCACCGCTGCCGATTTCAGGAAAGGCGGCGGATTTGAATACACCGGGGCCATACTGCCCATAGAGGTAATACCCCGGGCCTGGCAGAGCGGGATTGAGATTGCCCACAAGTATGACCTGCTTTACCAGCTGGGAATACAGCTCTTGCCCAACGGCCACAGCGTTATGCTCGCCTACTCCTACCCCTTCAACCGGGCTGTCGCGGAGGAGGCCGATAGGGCCAGAGGCGCCCTGGATGAGACCAACCGCCTGACCCTGGAGCTGGGTGGGGTGGTCTGGAAGCCAGAACTGCCGGCGCAGAAGCTGATATTAGAGAGCATGGACGCCGGCGCGAGTCAGTTGATAGACAAAATAAAGAAGATGCTGGACCCGAACGGCATCATGAATCCAGGAAACTGGGAGGTGAGCTAAATTTCCCTGGCAGATTATAAAAACGTAATCCACAGGTGCTTTGGCTGCGGGTACTGCCAGCTAACCCTGAATTATTCGGAGTTTAACTGCCCCATCTACAACAGGTTCCGCCTGAAGAGCTACTCGCCGGGCGGCCTGCTCTGGCTCATACGCGCCTGGGATGAAAAAGAAATAGAATGGTCCGAGTCGCTGGGCAAAATACTCTACTCCTGCACCACCTGTAATAACTGCGCCCAGAGCTGCAAGTTCCCCTTTAATGAAGATGTTGTCAATATAATAATAGCGGCCAGAGAAGAGGTGGTAGAAAGCGGGCTGGTTACTCCCAAGGTGGCTCGCTTTTTCCAAAATATTGAAGCCTGCGGCAATCCCTACCGGGAACTGCGGGGGAACCGGGGCAAGTGGGCTGAAGGTATGGGGATAGAGCCTTATACTGGCCAGGAATTCCTCTTCTATGTCGGCTGTGTCGGCTCTTTTGACGAGAAGGGACAGAGGGCTGCTCAGGCAGTCGGCAGACTACTTCTTAAGGCTGGTGTTTCCTTTGGCATATTAGGCCCTGCCGAAGAGTGCGATGGCAACGAAATCCGCACGCTGGGCGAGAGCCGTATTTTTGAGATGCTGAAAGATAGGAACACCGCCCTTTTCCAGAAGGCCGGCGTCAAGAAGATTATAACGCTTTCCCCTCATTCTTATAATGTTTTCCGAAATGAATATCCCGATAGCTTTGAAATATTCCACTATACCCAGATACTCCGTGACCTTATCAAAGGGGGAAGACTAAAGCCGGCCTCAAAGCTGAATATAAAAGTTACCTACCACGACCCCTGTTTTCTGGGTAGACACGCAGAAGAGTATGAAGCGCCCCGTGAGATACTGAGGGCAATCCCGGGTGTTGAGCTGGTAGAGATGGAAAGAAACCGCCAGAATTCCTTCTGCTGCGGCGGGGGCAGCGGCAACTTCTATACCGATTCCTTCGGCGGAGGCGAAAATAGCCCGTCAAGAATCAGGGTGAGAGAAGCCGATAAGACCGGGGCAGGCATCCTAGCGGTAGCCTGCCCAACTTGTGCCGTAATGTTAGGTGAAGCGATAAAGGACGAGGGAATAGAAGATAGGCTGATTGTTAAAGATATTTCAGAAGTCGTACAATTCCAGGGACACCATACCAATTAGGCCCGCTACGAATTATGTATTATCTCCCCAAAATACCTCTTGCACCAAATTATAGGGCGTGCTTAAATTGGAAAGTGGACAGATAATGGGCCAAAACATAAAGGGAGGTAACGATAAAAATGACAACAAAAGCATCGCCGACCCCGCCCGCGTACCCCGTTACTTTGACAATTGACTACCCGGACAGATCTCTTAATCGGTTAACCACGTTCTTCAGGATCTTCACATTAATTCCAATCGCTATTATTCTGGCTTTGGTAAGTGGGAGCTTGGATTTAAGTTCACCGAGTGGTTGGACCTGGCTATATGCCGCGGGAGGCATCTTGTTTCTGCCGCCCTTGCTCATGATTCTTTTCCGGCAAAAGTACCCCAGGTGGTGGTTTGATTGGAATGTAGCATTGACCAAGTTCGGCACACGTGTTGCTACTTATGTTGGTCTCCTTACAGATGTATACCCGTCAACAGACGAAGAGCAGTCGGTTCACATTGAGATCCCATATCCAGACGTCCCGAAAGACCTTAACCGCTGGTTACCACTGGTGAAGTGGTTGCTAGCTATCCCACACTACTTCGTCCTGGCCTTCCTGTGGGTTGCAGCCATCGTTTGCATAGTGGCAGCCTGGTTTGCCATCTTGTTTACCGGCCGCTATCCCAGAGGTTTATTTGACCTCGTAGCTGGTGTATACCGATGGTCGCTGAGAGTAGCTGCATACGCTTTTTTGTTGACGACGGATAGGTATCCTCTCTTCAGTCTGACCTGATAATTCCAGGGACACCATACCAATCTGCCCGACCATAAATTAGGTAATATGGCCCAGGAACATTAGGCTATTGACTGTTCCCACTTGTATCTATATGGTTTGCACAAACGATAAATAGTGGAATGGTTCAGAAGATTGAACTGACAGTCTTTACTGAGAAAGAAGAATAGAATGAATAACAAAAAGCTGCCAGGAATCATAGGTTGTATCATAGCTAGCATCGTAATAACAGTCACAGTTACATCCTGTGGAGGCCTACCACGACCAATGATAGATATCCCCACAAATTCAGATTGGAGTTTGTTCCGTTTAACCCCATATGAGGAAGGGCTTTATGAGGGGGAATATGATGATCAATCTGGATTGATAGAATATGCAAATCAAATTACCTATGATATCATCCAGCTTTTCTACGAGCGGGCCCCGGAAGGGGATTTGACTCCGAGTGCTTTAGAGCAGGATGCAGATTATATTTTCCAAAGAGACATTGGATACATGCCAGATGAAACTGGGATAATGGCCGTGGCGGGAACAACGGCAGGTTATGCCAAAGGCTATGATTCTGATTTTGATGTGTATGATCTCGAATTGGTGCTAGTTCTAGATCACGTCTATTTGGATGTGTATGCAGTCTATGCTACCTCTGAAGTCGAAGACCAGATCCTGGATATGATAGACAGCATCTCGCTCTGATACTCCAAATAATGGCGCGGGCTCCAGGGCTCGAATCAACCTTATACTATTCGGGTGGTTCTGGCTGCACCTTGGCCTGGGTTCTCACCGGCAAGCCCCAGATGTGGATGAAGCCGGGGGAGGCACTCTGGTCGAAGGCATCGCCCTTATCGTAAGTAGCCAGGCTGTAATCATAAAGCGAGTAAGGCGACCCTCTGCCAACTACCTGACAGTTACCTTTGAAGAGCTTTACCCTTATGGTGCCGGTAACGTACCTCTGCGTGCTTTCCACATAGGCGGCTAAATCCCGGCGCATACCTGTAAACCATAGCCCATTGTAGATGAGGTCGGCATACTCAGCGGCAACCCTGGCCTTGAAGCGGAGCTGTTCCTTTGCCAGCACCAGGTCTTCCAGGGCCTGGTGTGCTTTCAGCAGGACCACAGCGGCCGGCGCCTCATAAATTTCCCTCGATTTTATGCCCACCAGTCTATTTTCGACGTGGTCAATCCGACCTATGCCATGCTGGCCAGCCAGGTCATGAACCCTTTGGACAAGGGCAACACTGCCTAAATTCTCGCCATCAAGGCTTACCGGTATCCCTTTATAAAAGCCAATCTCCAGATAAGCAGGCCGGGCCGGTGTTTTTCCAGGCGACTTTGTCCACAGGAAGACATCCCTGGGGGGTTCGTTCCAGGTGTCTTCCAGCACGCCACATTCAATGCTCCTTCCCCACAAGTTCTCGTCAATTGAATAAGGGCTGGCCCTGGTAATAGGGACAGGAATATTATGAGCCCGGGCATATTTAATTGTTTGTTCCCGGGTCATATTCCATACCCGAGCCGGAGCTATTACCTTTAGCTCGGGGGCAAGAGCGGCTACGCTTACATCAATCCTCACCTGGTCATTGCCCTTGCCGGTGCAGCCGTGAGCTACCACTCTGGCCCTTTCCTTCCTGGCTGTCTCCACCAGGAGTCGGGCGATGAGAGGACGCCCCAGTGCTGTAGCTAAAGGATACTGCCCCTCATAAACGGCATCGGCCTGGAGGGCGGGAAAAACAAACGACTCGATAAAAGACTTCCGGGCATCAAGTACCAGCGCTTTTACGGCTCCGACTTTAAGCGCTTTTTCTCTAATAGCCTCGAGGTCGGGGACATTGCCTATATCCACGGTGAGGGTGACAACCCTCAAACTATATTTTTCCTCAAGCCATTTGACCGCCACGGACGTATCCAGACCGCCGCTGTAAGCCAATATTACCTTCTCTGACATTTCATAACCTCCTCCGGAGAAGTCCTAACATCTAAATTCTAAATTGTCTATCATTTCGCATTTTTCCCCAACACATCCCCTAAAATGCCTATCGCCTTGTCCACTTCATTTTCGGTGATTGTAAGGGGAGGCATAAAGCGCAGAGCATTCGACTTCACTTTGTTAACCAGTAAGCCTCCATCAACACAGGCCAGCACCAGTTTCTCAGCGATTTCCTGGTTAAATTCTAAAGCTATCAAGAGTCCCCGCCCTCTCACCTCAGTGATAAAATCAAACTGACGTTTCAAGGTTTCCAGCTTGGCCATGAAATAATTCCCTACTTGTTTAACCTTTGCCGGTATGTTGTTATCGATGATGTATTTCAGGGCGGCATGAGCGGCGGCACAGACCAGTGGGTTGCCACCGAAGGTCGAGCCGTGCTCACCTGGGGAAAAAAGGGAAACATGTTCTCTGGCTAAGAGAGCGCCGATGGGTACACCACCCCCCAGTCCCTTTGCCAAAGTCATTATGTCTGGCTCGACCCCATACTGCTCATAGGCGAAGAGGGTTCCCGTTCGACCGATGCCTGTCTGGATTTCATCCAGAATAAAAAGAATTCCCTTTTCCCGACACCAGCTTTGCACCTTTTTGAGGTAGTCATCGTCGGGTATGTTCACCCCGCCTTCTCCCTGGACTGGCTCCAGTATTACAGCGCAGGTTCGTTCACTGGTTGCTCGCTTGACTGCCTCGACATTGTCATATTCCACGTTGACAAAGCCGTTAGGCAGAGGTATGTAGGGCTCCTGAAACTTACTTTGCCCCGTGGCGGCAGTCATAGCCAGAGTTCGTCCATGAAAAGAACTGTGGCTAGTAATGACCTCATAGGCACCGTTGAGTCGAAGCTTTCCATACCTGCGGGCTAGTTTCACTGCCCCTTCATTAGCCTCAGCACCGCTGTTGCAAAAGAAAACCCTATCGAGACAGCTATGCCCGATTAGAAGCTGCGCCAGTTCTATCTGAGGGATGGTATAGAACTGATTGGACGCCTGGATCAGGGTTTTAGCTTGCTTTTCTATAGCCGCTACTACTACTGGAGGACAATGCCCCAGGCTGTTTACTGCCCAGCCGCCGACAAAGTCGAGATATTCTCGACCTTGGTCGTCCCAGGCCAAAGCTCCTTGACCGCGAACCAGAGTTACAGGAACTCTGTTCCCCGTTCTCAGAAATAGCTTCTGCTCCAGTTTCTGCCAGTTATTCCGGGACAATTGTTGTACCTCTTAATTCAGTTTGCTGAGCCTTTCCGGTAATCTCATGGAGTAAAGCATGGGAAATTTTACCGTCTATGATACGCACGACCTTAGTGGTAGTCAGGGCTCTGAGGCTGGCTTCTAATTTAGGAATCATGCCCCCTGAAGCTACGCCTGAGGAGAGCATATCCTTGGCCTCAGCCAGGTTGAGCCTGGGGATCGCCTTCTCCGAGCCATCGTGAATACCATCAACGTCGGTCAGAAATACGAGTTTTTCTGCGGCTAATGCCGCAGCAATTTCCCCGGCCGCGGTATCCCCGTTAACATTGAGCAGCATCGTCCGGCCCTCAACCGAGCCGCAACTTACCGGCGAGACCACTGGCATATAGCCGGCATTTAACAATAGCTTCAACGGAGAAGGGTCAACGGCGACAACTTCACCGGCATAGCCCAGCTCGGGGCTCTTGATGCTTGCCCAGAGCAAGTTACCGTCGCAGCCACTTAAGCTTACCGCCTTTCCCCCCAGAGCCTGAATAGCCACGACCAGTTCCTTATTGACCAGCCCACCCAACGCCGCAGCCACTACCTTCAGGGTCTCGGCATCCGTGACCCTCAACCCGTTTACAAAGCTGGTGGGAATGCCCAGCCGGGCCAGCCACTCGGAAGTCACTCTGGCGCCGCCATGAACCACTACCAGGGACTTACCTTGTTTCTGAAGCTCCACCAGGTCTTCTAGCGTAGTATCGTGGTTGCCCAGGGTGCTGCCGCCAATCTTGACTACGATGATTCCCTTTTGCATTATGTGGTATACCTGCTATTTATCCTAACATATTCCTCAGAGAGGTCGCAGCCCCAGGCAGTGGCCTGGCCATCTCCTAAATTCAGGCATAGCCTTATGAGCACATTATCGCTGTTACTCCAAGCTGATACCATTTCCTCTTTGCTGAAGGGGATAGGGCAACCCTGCTTCATGACACAAACGTCGTTCAAATAGACATCCAATCTGTCTTCTCTCACCCTTGCTCTGCTTCGCCCTAGGGCAGCAACGATACGCCCCCAGTTAGGGTCGTTGCCATGAATGGCTGCTTTCACCAGCGGTGAACTAGCGATAGTTCGAGCCGCCTGGCGAGCCCCAGCCTGGTCTTTCGCCCTTTCTACTATAACTTCAATAAGCTTTGTGGCACCCTCTCCATCCCGGGCCATAGACTTAGCCAGATGAGTGCAAACTGCATTTAAGGCTTCCTGAAAATCACCGCCATTATCAAAGTCAATAGGTTCATTACCAGCTAATCCATTGGCCAATAAGAATGCACAATCGTTGGGGCTGGTATCGCCATCAATACTTACCATGTTGAAAGAGCAGTCCACCGCATTTTGTAATGCCGCTGGCAGAAAATCGGCACTCACCACAGCATCGGTGGCGATAAAACAAAGCATGGTAGCGAGGTTGGGATGAACCATACCTATCCCTTTAGCCGCCGCACCGATAGTGAATTTAGTTCCTTTTGAATTTAACTGGACAGCCATCTCTTTGGGTCTGGTATCCGTGGTCATTATTGCCCGGCAAAAATCATGACCCCCTCTCATGGTTAGCTTTATCTTAGGAATTCCGGCCCTGATTTTATCCATGGGCAAGGGCACGCCAATGATGCCGGTGCTGGCAACGAGGACTTCCTTAGGAGATATGCCTAGCTTGGCTGCTGCTAAATCTGCCATTCCCTGGGCGTCTGCCAGTCCTCGCCCACCATTGCAAGCATTGGCACAACCGGCATTTACCACTATAGCCTGCGCACGCCCTCCTACTATATGCTTCTGGGATAAAATAACTGGAGCTGATTTAATTTGGCTGGTAGTAAAAACGCCGGCAGCCTTGCAGGGCACTTCAGAGCAAAGAATAGCTAAATCAATCTCATCTTCACTCTTTATTCCAGCATGCACCGCCCCAGCCAGGAATCCCGAAGCTGAGCTAACACTGCCTGAAGGAATTAAGTCGAACATAAAATTCAAATATAGCAGGAAATAGGGGCAGCGTCTATTCCCAGCGACTTCGCAACCCAGGCAACTCCTTTGCTAGATTGCTTCTTGGCTCAGACCTGACCTACATCTCAAGCCTGAAATTGCTTCCGCCGACTATCTCGCTCAATTCTTTAGCCAATTCTGGGCAGTAATTGACTGTTGTCTCTGGTATCTCCAGGTTAGTCACTTCATCATCGCTGACAACAGCCAGAGAAACTCTATCCTGTCCGGGATAACTCCTGAGGATACCCATAATTTTATGGAGGCATTCGATATCCTTTTCCGAGTCATCCGACTGATTGACATCTATCATGATATGGCGACGCTGGGGTTCCTTTAGCACTTCTTGCCGCACAGGTAGGAGCATAGCCTCTTGACAGTTTAATTGAATGTCCCCATCCCTGACCTTCACTACACCCTTTATGGTGAGAATATTGCCCTCCTGCCATATTCCTTGAGTGCTCTCATAGAGCCTGGGCCAGGCGATGACCTCGATACTAGCATCCAGGTCTTCAATTGAAGCGACAACGAAGGGGCGGTTATCCCTGGTGTGGGCTTGACGTACCGAGACCACCATTCCCGCAACCTTCACCGTTTCATCAACCATGTCCCTATTGACTTCGCCGCAGGAAACAGTGCCTGGTGAGGATGGTTCTCTGGAGAGGAAATCAAGGGGTTGGGAGAAATAAACCCCTAACAGCTCTCTTTCCCAGATAAGCTTTTGCTTGGCGGACACATCTTCCTCCGCTTGTTCATAAGCAAAATGGGGGGCGGGGGCGCTTTGGCCCCATACATCAAACATGCTAACCTGTCCCGATTCTTTTGCTCTTTGCTTCGCTTGAGCCACGGAGATAATTTTGTTCAGGGACTCGAGCAGCGTCTTACGGCTGCCCAGGGAGTCAAAAGCACCAACTTTGATCAAACTTTCTAATACTTTCTTATTAATGTTTCGAAGGTCGGTTCGATAGCAGAAGTCTTCTATGGACTTAAAATCGCCCCCTGAGTCCCGACCAGACAAGATGTGCTCAATTGGGGAAAAGCCGACATTTTTAATAGAAGCCAGTCCAAAGCGGATGGCGGGATTATTTTCATCATCCTTCTCGATAGCGAAGTTAGCATGGCTCTTACTAATGTCCGGTGGGAGCACTTTGATGCCCAGCCTCCGGCATTCAGCAATCGCCGAACGGACCTTGTCCATATTATCCGAATAGGTGTCGAGGAAGGCAACCATATACTCAATTGGGTAGTTTGCCTTAAGATAGGCAGTGCGGTAGGCAATGAGGCCATAGCTAACGCTGTGGGCTTTGTTGAAAGCGTAACCGGCGAAAGGCTCGATTAGGGAGAATACTTCATGAGCTAATTCCGGCGATATGCCATTTTTTTTCGCTCCGGCGATGAAATTGCGCTCCTCCTTCTTCATCACCGCAGGTATCTTTTTACCCATAGCTTTACGAAGAATGTCAGCCTGACCCAGACTATAGCCGGCTAGAGCTTGGGCGATAAATATTACCTGCTCCTGATAAACGATAACTCCGTACGTTTCTTCTAGAATCTCCTTCAGAATGGGATGGGGATAGTGAATAGGGGCAATACCCTGCTTGGCCTTGATAAAGGTGGGGATTTGTTCCATGGGGCCGGGGCGATAGAGTGCCACCATAGCCGCGATATCGCTAAAGTTAGTGGGCTTGAGTTCCTTAATATAGCGGCGCATCCCTGAGCTTTCCAGCTGGAAGATGCCTTTAGTTTCCCCCGAGGCAAGCAACTCAAAGGTCTTGGCATCGTCGAGAGGGATATGCTGCAAATCCAGGGAGATACCACGATTTTGGGCAATAATTTCTTTAACTCTAGCCAGAATAGTCAAATTGGATAAGCCAAGGAAATCCATTTTTAGCAGTCCCAGGCGGGCGATGTTCCCCATGTGGAACTGAGTCATGACAGTACGCTGCTCACCCTTTCCCAGCAATTGTAGCGGCACATATTCGATTAAGGGCTCATGCGCTATAACCACGCCGGCGGCATGGGTGCTGCCGTGTCTGACCATTCCCTCCAGTTTCCTGGCCGAGTCAATCAAGTTACGTATTGCCGCGTCCTGATGATAAATATCATAAAGCTCCCGGCTCTGCTCCAGAGCCCTATCCAGGGTTATGGTCAGTTCCAGGGGAATGAGTCGAGCTACCCGATCAACCTGAGCATAAGGCATGCCTAAAGCCCGCCCCGCGTCTCTTATCGCTGCTCTGGCTCCCATGGTACCAAAGGTAATAATTTGAGCTACATGGTCGGAGCCATATACCTGATTAACGTAGGCCAGGACTTCGTCACGGCGGTCGTCCTGAAAATCAAGGTCGATATCAGGGAGCTCTCGGCGCTCGACATTAAGGAACCGTTCAAAAACAAGCCCATATTCTAGTGGGTCTACATCAGTAACGCCCAGACAGTAAAGAGCCAGGCTGGCAGCAGCACTTCCCCGAACGCCAAAATAGATGCCACGCTCTCTGGTAAATGAGATTATATCCCAAACAACAAGGAAGTAATGGGCAAACCTTGTCTTCTGGATGACATCAAGTTCGTGTCTAAGCCGTTCCTTGATCTCTGAGCCGGGTTCCTGGTAACGCTTTCCCAGGCCCTGCCAGCAGAGTTCAGCCAGGAAACCATCAGCTTTTTTGCCCTGAGGCAATTCCACGTGCGGCAGATGCAGCTTGCTAAAATCCAGCTCTAGCTGACACATATCAGCAATGGCTTGAGCGTTCTCAACGGCCTGAGGTAAATCAGTAAACAGTTGTTCCACTTCTTCAGGGCTTTTCATGTAGAAGAAATCGCCAGCCATCTTCAGCCTTTTTTCATCATACACAGAGGTATTGGTCTGTATACACAGAAGAAGCTCATGGGCTGTGGCGTCCTTTTTATCAACGTAATGCACATCAAATGTGGCTACCGGCGGTATATTAAGTTTAGTGGATAGCGAAATAAGCTCCTGGTTGATTTGCTCCAGTTCAGGGATCGGATGCCTTTGAATCTCTAGATAGTAATCACCGAAGACTTCCTTGTACCATGAAGCTGTTTCGGCAAGTTCGTCGTTTCGCCCTTCGAGGATAAGTCGAGCCAGTTCACCATGAGCACACCCGGAAAGAGCAATAAGCCCCTCATGATGCAGCTTGAGAAGCTCCTTATCTACCCTTGGCTTATAGTAAAACCCCTCAAGGTGGCTTTTAGTAACCAGCTGGAGCAAATTGCGGTAGCCCTTTTCATTCTTGGCCAGTAAAGTAAGATGATAGGGGGTTTTGTGGGCTGGCTCTCGACTACGGCAATCGGTCTCGGCGACATAGACTTCACAGCCAATAATTGGTTTTATACCTGCTTCCCTAGCCGCCACATAAAAATCGATGGCGCCATACATAGCGCCGTGGTCAGTGATAGCAAGACTGTCCATACCAAACTCTTTGCTCCGGGCAATAAGCTGAGGAATGCGGCACATGCCATCGAGCAAGCTATATTCAGTGTGGACATGAAGGTGGACAAACTTCCGTGGCATTAGCTAGATTATAACATTTGCGCTAAGAGCCCCAAATGAGGAATTTCTAGCTGTCCAAAATTTCTTTACCATCACAATTAGTATCTGCCAAAACGGGCATCCCCATCTACAGTCACCCGCATAAATCACCTAGAAGACCTATCCCCTTTCACCTTGTGTGCTCTCGTAAATTGAGAGGGGCAAGCCTCTCCCCTACGAAAGTAAGGTTACTAATGGGTGATTGACAGCTATGCGAACGAGTCTTAGACTATATTCAGTTAGTTTTAGGGGGTGTTGCATATGCCTGTAAAAATAAATGGACAAATTTATTATAGGACTGCTGAAGTTTGCCAGATGGTTGGCATAGGTAAGAGCACTTTATTCCGCTGGATCAGGCAAAACGTCGTACAGGATGCCAAATATAGAGACAGGAAAGGATGGAGGCTTTTCGCGGAAGAAGAACTACACAGTCTTAAGTCGGAGACTGACAAAATTCAGAATAACCGCGTAGCTTAAATATGAGAAATACCATTAATAGTGTTGTAAGAATATTTAATAACAGTACCACAAAAAAAATCAAGGAGGTGCATTGTGGCGACTACGATGACTAAAAATCAACAAGGCAGAAAGGTGGTAAGCAAAGATGTGAAGCAAACGGTCGAGCTTCCTTCCGAGGTTCCCGAGGAGGTGAAAGATCCTCTTGCTGAGTTGATGAACCAGGCCCAGACCGCTTATACGTCTTATCTGCAAGCTCAGAGAAAGGTAGCGGAAGCATATAAGGACCGCCAACGCAAGGGGGACACGGCTTATAAAGAAATCGAAAATCACGCCGCTAAAATTTGTGAAGAAGCCATGGAAAAAGCCGCGCGAGCTCTGCAAAAGGCTGAACAAGAAGCAGATGAAGCGTATCAGAAAGCGAAAATGGAAGCTAAGCAGAGATACGAGGACAGCGTGAATGAAGCATTGAGAACACGCGATGAGACAATTGAGCAAGCCTGGGAAGAGACTAAAAGAAATTCCGAGAGAATCTGGAATGTCTTTCAGGGTAAACTCGAGAAGTAGGAATATGACGGAATCTCATAAAAGGAAATGGGACTGATGTGTCACATTGGTAAGCTCGCAGTTATTGAATACTGTGAGAAAGGTGGATGATATTATGATGAGTAATAACGTTAAAAAAGGTGGTGTCATTGTGCTGGGGGGACGTGAGTTCAAGCGGGTAAAGAACGGGCTAGATGAAGTCCAGGTAGCGTCTTTCATAGACGAGCTTATCAAGGAGCGGGATAAACTGGCCCAGTCCCAGGACCATATCGCGTCTCTTAACAGACTTGCAGATTGGTACTCTCGCCACTATTGAGTCCTGTGAGAAAGGTGGATGATATTATGAGTAATAACGCTAAAAAAGATGGTGCCGTTGTGCTGGGGGGACGTGAGTTCACGCGGGTAAAGAACGGGCTAGATGAGGCCCAGGTAGCGTCTTTCATAGACGAGCTTATCAAGGAGCGTGATAAACTGGCCCAGTCCCAGGACCATATCGCGTCTCTTAACAGACTTGCAGAGATGCGCGTTGTCGAAGCCGATAAGCTAGCCGCACGTATCAAAGCAGAAGCCTCAGAACAAGCTAAAGCTGATAGTGCTGCCGTTATAGATAAAGCCAAAGAGCAAGCTCGACAGATGGCGGAACAGAAAATAGCTGAAGCTGTGGAGATCGCCAATGAAAATGCTAAAACAATCAAGGCCAAAGCCGAAGAGGAGGCAGCACTGCTGCTAGAGAACCAGAAAAATAAAATCCGGACTGAACTACATAACCTTGTAAATCAACAATTCGGCTATATGCTGGAGGAACTGGAAGGCCTTAAGCGGCAGGCAGCAGCGGTACAGGCAGATTTTGACAATAAGTTGTCTGCGCCCGAGGAGGAGAACAGCGCTGTAACCAGTGAAATCGCAGAGGAGAGCGACAACATTATCGCGAAAATCGCGGAGGAGAGCGACGCCGCAGCCGAGAAAATCGCAGAGGAGAGCGACAACATTATCGCGAAAATCGCGGAAGAGAGTGCTGCAGCAGCCGCTGAAGAGCAAGAAGCCGTGGCCGCAGAAGAGAAAGACACCGTAGCCGCGGAAGAACAAGACACCGTAGCCGCAGAAGAGAAAGACGCCATGGCCGCAGAAGAGAAGGACGCCATAGCCGCAGAAGAGAAGGACACCATAGCCGCTGAAGAGCAAGAAGCCGTAGCCGCGGAAGAGAAGGACACCATAGCCGCTGAACAGAAAGACACTGCAGCCGCGGAAGGGAGCAATGCACCTTACGAACGCCCGGAGCCAAGCCAGGCCACGGAATACGCCGAAAAGAGTTCCGAACTCTCGAAACTACTTGAGATTGAAGACCAGCCGGAGTTGGGCAAGCCGCAATGGGAAGTGGAAATCCTACCTCCGTTTGATATATCCAAAATCATGGAAGTCGTTTCCTACCTTGACCAATTACCCGAAGTTGCAAATACTGAGATGATTGTACCGCAGATTGATACGCCTTCAATTCTGGTCTTCCTGCGTGGGACTCTTAACTTCATTGACGTACTGCAAAAAATCCCCGCAGTGGATCATGTTGAAGAAGTCACAATTGACGAAGCTGCCACCAATGGCGAACCAGGGAAAGGACCAAGGAAAGTTCGCATAAGCCTCTCGGGGAACAAAACGTCGCAAGAGAAATAAAGAACACTCATGAAAGCACCTAAGCCTCGGGCGGCATATAAAATGCCGCCTCTTTTTTTGGGGAAATAAATCCCTGCTCCATGAAATTTCGTAGCGTAAATCCTCATATTCGTGCTTCAACTCCAGATTTTTATAGTTGTCTGATTTGTCAGACCCAGACCATCCTTTACCAAGTAAAAGTAAGTCTGCAGCAGAAAACTTTGACCGGATGCTTAAACCCTGGCTGGAGAAAATTACTGCCAGACGGCGATGATTCGGATGGCGCGCCTAGAGGGATTTGAACCCACGACCCCCGGTTCCGAAGACCGGTGCTCTTGTCCGCTGAGCTATAGGCGCATCATATATAGAATTCTAGTGCCAGAGTCCTCTCGTGTCAACTTATTCCCATAGCCTAAAGGGAATATACCTAAACCTCTTCTAGTTGAAAGTTGCTCATCGTGTGTGCTATAAAGGTAACAGGTAAGTTTTCCCCACAAAATGAAGGGTTTCCAGTTCGTCAACTTACTATCAAGAGTCAGTACGAGAGCCGGGGCTGAGCCCTATCAATCTATTTGTGGACTTTTTACCAATGCGATGAAATTCGGGTAAACTAGACTCTTACGGCAATAATCATGCTTAAGGAGGAGATTGCGATGAATTATGAGAGCTTCCTTGAATTGGTTAAAAAAAGAAGGAGTATCCGCAGGTTTAAGCCAGACCCTATACCCGACGAATATGTGGACAGGATTATTGAAGCTGCTCGCTGGGCCCCTTCGGGCTTTAACTCGCAGCCGTGGGAGTTTGTTGTCATTAAGGATAAGAAATTAAAGGACGACGTTATGCGAATTATCAGGCCGCCGCGCCAAGCCGGAGCCTCGGGATTCTCCAAATTGGAAGACATGTGTGAGCCCTGGATGCGACAGAAACGGCAGCCCTGGCTTGACCCGGAACTGGAGTACCAGAATGCCCCGGTCCTTATATTACTCTTTGGCGATACCAGAACTCAGCTGGGGCTACCCATGGTGGTAAGATGTGACCCGCATAAAAAACAGTCAATCTATCTTTCCAGCCTGGCCAATGCCTTTCTGTATATGCACCTGGCGGCTACGACGCTGGGTCTGGCCAGCCAGTGGGTATCTTCGGTGTCATCACCTTATAACCATTGCTTACTAAAGAACCTTTTACACATACCAAACGAGATGGAGGTCTACGATATGATCGCCTTGGGCTACCCTGCTTACAAATCAAGGCCCAAGCTGATGAGGCCGCTCGACAAGATGGTTCATCGTGACTACTTCGGCGAGGAAGATTTCCGCACTGACGAAGAGGCCAGAGACTTTATCAAGAAAACCAGAGCCTGGGTTTTCGCCAATCACCGACGTGGGGCGGATAAAAATATTGTGGGGTGAGTGGAGGGATTTGAACCCTCGATCTCCAGGGCCACAACCTGGCGCCTTAACCACTGGGCTACACTCACCACAACCACAAATAGTATACTTTACAACGGCTTCTACTTTCAATCTTGAAAGCGAGCGATTACGACAATCATGACTTTATAGCCCGCAAGGCTCCAGAGGTCGGGGCGTCCGCCTCAGGCAGGAAAGTCAGAGGCTCAAGACCTCTGCCGCTCCCATAAAAATAAATATTCCCAGCTTATGACCTTATGACTAAGTAAAATAGGCGATAAGCGCCACCACCCCACACAATATCAAGAAGATGCCCACCAGATAATTGAGGATCTTAGGAAAAATCATCACGATGATACCGAAGATAAGGGCAATGATTCCTCCAATGAGACTTAATCTGGGTATTGACCCAATCACACCAAGATCCATAGATTATCACCTCCTGTAATAGAATTGCGGTATTGTGCCACAAAAACAATTATTTCTGCAATAGGTACGTTTTCCGCTGCTATCAAACGCCCAACTTGAACTTGGCTATGCCTCCGAGTAAAATAACAAATACCATGATTGGATTTGAGCACATGAAGAAATTATCCCGGACATCCCCGTCTAAAATAGTGTTTCTGATAATGGACGGCTTAGGTGGTTTACCTCATCCTAAAACCGGTAAAACAGAACTGGATTCAGCCAGAAAGCCCAGCCTGAATCGCATAGCCAAGGACTCCCTTTGCGGGCTCATTGACCCTGTAAACCCGGGAATTACGCCGGGGAGCGCACCGGGACACCTGGCTATCTTCGGCTACGACCCTGCCGAATATAATATCGGGCGGGGAGTCGTGGAAGCTTTGGGAATAGATTTGGCATTGAAGCCAGACGATATCGCAGCCCGGGGTAATTTCTGCACAGTTGATAACGAGGGAATCATTACCGACAGGAGGGCAGGACGGATTTCCACGGAGAAAAGTACCGGGTTATGCCGCGCATTGAACAAAATAGCCATAAATGGAGCTGAGATTTCCGTGCTGCCGGTGAAAGAACATAGATTCGTATTCATCCTCCGCGGCGAAGCTTTATCCCCTGAGCTAGCAGATTCCGACCCTCAGCAAGCAGGGCTAGCCCCCAAAGAGATAGAGGCGTTATCCCCGCAGGCACAGAGAACCGCAGAAATTGCCAACGAATTCGTGTCTCAAGCAAGAAGCCTCCTACGAGGTGAAACCCCCGCCAACATGGTGCTTCTGCGCGGCTTCTCCCGCCGCCCCGACATTCCCCCCATACCTGAGATCTACAAACTCAAGCCGGCAGCCATCGCCACGTATCCCATGTACCGGGGACTGGCCAGATTGGTGGGGATGCAAGTACTGCCAGGAGGTGAAAGCATAGCAGAGCAACTGGATAACCTGCACCGCTACTATGCCGATTATGATTTTTTCTTCGTCCATTTTAAGACCACCGATGCCAGAGGGGAGGATGGCGACTTCTGGGCTAAAGTTCAGGCCATTGAGGAACTTGATAATGCCCTCCCCAGCTTGCTCAGCTTAGACCCGGAGGTCCTGATTATCACTGGAGACCACTCCACCCCCGCAACCTTAGCCATGCATAGCTGGCATCCAGTCCCGTTCATGCTAAAGTCCAAATGGTGTCGCCCAGATAACGTCGCTGAGTTCTCGGAACAAGCCTGCCTTTCTGGCGGTATGGGGCGTTTCCCGGCTACGGAAATCATGCCCTTAGCTATGGCTAATGCTTTAAAACTGGATAAGTTTGGCGCCTAAAAAGAGAAAATACCAAACACGAAATTCGAAATCCTAAATAAATACAAAGCACTAATGACCAAAATTCGAAACAAAATAAGTTTTGGTATTTAAATTTCGGATTTTGGATTTGTTTAGGATCTAGAGATTAGAAATTAGGATTTCTCCGTGTCGGGCTGAGCCGCCTCCACCAGACCTGCCTCTTGCAGTGCTTCCATAATGCGAGCAGCTCTAGGATAGCCAATACGAAGACGGCGCTGTAAGAAAGAAGTGGAGATATGCTTATATTCCTGCGCCAGGCGCTTTGCATCTTCCATAAGAGGGTCGGGGGGAGCAGTTATCTGCGAACTTAATGATGACTCAGCCACCTCATCAAAGTCGACAGAGCTCATCTCAATCTGCCGCTGGTTCCCCCAGAAGTACACCAACCTCTCGAGTTCAACATCAGAAACAAAACTTCCTTGAAGGCGTTTAGGCTTGCTAGCTTCGGTAGGCATGTAGAGCATATCCCCTCTACCCAGCAATTTCTCAGCACCCACCATGTCGAGTATGGTCCTGGAATCTACGTAAGAGGTCACTGCGAAACTAATGCGGGTAGGAAAGTTAGCTTTAATAAGCCCGGTAATTACATCTACTGAAGGGCGTTGTGTAGCTACGACGAGATGAATGCCCGTAGCCCGAGCCAACTGAGCTAACCGGCAAAGCGCATGTTCCACATCATCGAAAGCCGTCATCATTAAATCAGCCAGCTCATCAATGATAAGCACCAAATATGGCAACTCTTCTCCAGGTGAGCGGTCTTTGTTATAACCCTCGATATTGCGTGCTCCCGCCTTAGCAAACTGACGATATCGACTATCCATCTCCTGGTTAAGCCACTTTAAAGCCATTATCGCCTTATCAGTATCCACAACCACAGGGGAAAGTAGATGAGGCACTCCGTTAAAAGTCACTAACTCCACCCTCTTGGGGTCAACCATGATAAACCGAACGTCGTCGGGGCTGTTGTGTAAGAGCAAGCAACAAATAATGGAATTAAGGCAAACAGTTTTACCACTGCCGGTAGCTCCAGCGATAAGCAAATGTGGCATCCTGGTCAGGTCTGCTGCCATCGCCTCACCCCCAGCACCTTTACCCAAAGCGATAGTCAACTTGGAGCGGGCTTTAATCTTCTGAAAAGAAGCGCTCTCTATCGCACTGCGCAGAGCAACTGAGCCAAACACAGTGTTAGGGACCTCAATACCCACCACCGATGCCCCGGGTACGGGAGCCTCAATCCTGATGCTGGGAGCAGCCAGGGCTAAAGCTAAATCATTGCCCAAAGAGGTAATACGGTCTACCCTTACCCTGATTCTGGAGACTTCCTCCATTTTCGTTTCATAGCTACCATCCTTCCCCCTCTCTCTTACTTCTTTATATTTCCTGTCCCAACCAGGCTCGACACCAAACTGTGTCACGGTAGGCCCCATGTTTACCTGCACAACCTTGGCTTCCACACCGTAGCTCGCCAGAGCTTCCTCGATCAATCGGGCTCGTTGGTCGATGTCTGCCCTGTCCAATGTCACCTCAGCCGGCTTATCCAAGATATCAATCGGTGGAAGATGCCACCCTCCGGGGGTGAGAATCGGTTCGTGTTCTGATTGCCACACGGGAGGAGCCGGGCACTCAAGACGTTGAGTGCTCGGTGCCTCTACTTCACTAACTGCCCCTGCTTCAGGGGAGGTAGCTTCGATAGGGATAGCTTTGGCAGGAGCTCGCCAGGGAAAGCTGACCCTGGGACGGCGTCGGAAAAGTCTGGTCAAGAAACGCCAGCTATTCTTAGCGGCGCTCCAGGACTTTCGAGGAATGATAAAAATAATGCCCAGAAGGACGAGCCCGGCTACCCCAAGCCCTCCCATGACATTAGAATCACCTATTATGCCCTGCCCGAATGTGCCTCCCAAGGCGAAAAAGGAGAGGATTCCCCACACAGCAAAAGACAGGCTAATGCCCCCGAGAACCCAGTTCCACCGGCGTTTCACAACAGAGAACTGCCGCCGCCATGCTATCCAGACCAACGAACCCAAAGCGATGGCTATTATTACTAATCCATAACCGAACAATGTGAGCATGCCCCCCCATAACGCATACAGCAAGACTAATATGACGACAATTAAGATAAGCCTCCGTACCACCGGTGAAGAGATGCAGCTAAAGAATCGCTTCCCTGTTGGCTGGCTTTCTTTTGCCTTCCGCCTCGGATTAGACCTGCTTTTTGCCTTAGACACGGCTTATGCCCCCGAAATTAGTAGTCAGAGTCCACTCCCTACTGGCTACTGACTTCTGAATTCTTCCCTCTTACCTCCACAACCACAGGAATGATGATAGGACGACGATGAATTCGTTCATAAAAGAATTTGCTCAGGGAATCCTTTACTTTGGCGTCAACGAAGCTTGGTTCAGCCAAGCGTCTTTTATCATGATTTAAAGCAGTCAGCACCACCTCCCGGCCTTTCTCAATCAATGCCTTTTCCCCTCCAGCATCAACAAAGCCTCGCGTTATAATGCGTGGCTTTTCAGCTAGTTTACCACTTTCAGCATCAACAGCAACTGTCACCACAACGACGCCTTCTCGCGAAAGTAATTTGCGATCCCGAAGAACATTGCCATCCAATTCGCCCGTTATCAGGCCGCTTACATAGATAACCCCGACACGAGTTCTATCAACCACCTTTCCTGAATCTTTCCCCAGCTCAAGCACATCCCCGTTCTCAAGGACAAAAATGTTATCTTTGGGGATACCCATACTTTGAGCTAAGCCGGCATGCAAGCTTAAATGGCGATACTCACCATGAACAGGAACGAAGAATTTAGGCTTGACCAAACTAATCAACAGCTTCAACTCCTCTTGACTACCATGCCCATGGACATGAACTTGAGCCAGCTTGTCATAAATGACATTGGCACCCTGACGGAAGAGGCTGTCTGTAGTCTTGCTAACCAATGTCTCATTGCCGGGAATAGGAGTTGCTGAAATCACTACGGTGTCGCCAGGGACTATCTGAATTCGACTACTGGGGTCACGATTAGCCATGCGCACCAAGGCAGAGGTGGGCTCACCTTGACTTCCTGTGCTCAACACCATAACTTGATTGTGAGGCAAAGTCTTAAGCTCGTCCAGGCGACAAGTAATGCCGGGGGGAGCAGTAAGATAACCCGTTTTCAATGCCATGCTCACTATCTCCCTCATGCTTCGCCCGATGATAAATACACGGCGACCATGTTTAACGGCAACATCAAACACTTGCTGTACGCGCGATATAAGAGAGGCGAATGTAGTTACGATTACCCTCCCCTTTGCCTCGCTTACAATCCTATCTAAAGTATCTTTAACCACCCTCTCGGAGGGAGTATACCCGGGAAGCTCAGCATAGGTGGAGTCGGAAAGAAGAAGCAAAACACCCTTTGCCCCTAGCGAAGCTAATTGGTTAAAGTTAGTAGCCTCGCAAATGACCGGGGTATAATCAACCTTAAAATCACCACTATGAACTACAATCCCCAGGGGAGTATGAATTATCAGCCCTACACAATCAGGAATACTATGGCAAACAGAGAAAAACTCTATTGTGAAATTACCCAGTGTAATCCTGCTCCCCGGGCTAACTAAATTC
>Ga0315549_1000979_pt1 | contig 31522 bp, 31 predicted proteins | sample SalMarSW160200MG_FD_203101 | JGI IMG/M metagenome (GOLD analysis project Ga0315549, IMG submission 203101) | Salt marsh sediment microbial communities from the Plum Island Ecosystem LTER, Massachusetts, United States - Salt Marsh Sediment SW1601-200 ... | reverse complement strand
ACAGTAGTGGGACAGGGAGTATAATGGAATATATGCATAGGTAAGAAATCCTATGAGATAATATAGAAATCCCACCTCCATCAACAGCGGAAGAGCGTCCCTTATTTATCTGCATATTGCTATAATCTACTTGCTACTATATAAATTTTTTTCTATGTTCATTGCTCTTTTTTTAAAATTAAGACACTTGTGAGGATCATTATCCCACCGAATATCTGTGTAATAGATAATGTTTCCCCAAGTAAAAGAAAACCAAACATTACAGCCACCAAAGGTTCGAATGTACTTATTATTGAGGCTCTTGAAGCCCCAATAAGCTTAAGTCCTTTAAAAAATGTTACGATGGCGATAATAGTAGGTATTAATGCTATGAGTAGAGAAAGAAGGAATATCTTTAATGTTAGATTGATCTGTAAATTACCAGTAGATGTCCCAACTATAAAAAATGTAAAAGCTGTAGAAAGCATGACATAAAAACCCATAGCTCCCGGATCAACATTTTTAACTGTTATTTTACTTAAAGTAATATAGATGCTGTAAATAAGGGAGGAAGCCATTACAAAAGCCACACCTTTTAGATTTGTCTCTATTCCGTTAGAATAAACGATTAAAAAAACGCCCACTAATGCTGAAAGTAGCGCAATAATTGTTTTTCCTGTGATACTTTCTTTAAGAAAATGTATTGCCATGATCGTAACGAAAACTGGAAAAGTATAAAGAATCAGCGTTGTAACTCCGACGGAGAGATAGTGAAGAGCCTGAAAAAATCCAAATGCCTGCCCAGAGTAGCAGAGACCCCCAAGAGCTAAAACAGCTGCAAGATCCTTTTTTGCCAGCTTGAGATCAAGATTTTTGAACTTCGTATAAATAAACATTATCATTGAAGCAAATAAATATCGCAGGAAAAGAAGAGTAATTGAGTTTATGTTCTCTCTATATGCAAATTTAACAAATATACCAAGAAAACCAAAGCTAAAAGCAGAGATAAGAACCCATATAACTCCTCTCTGATACTCAGATGTCATAAAAATTATAGCTGTTTTTCCTTATAACTCTTTTGAAAAAACAGAAGATTTATTAAGAACATGCTCTTTATTTTATTGGTGAATGCAATGTACAAGGTATTGGGTGTTAGTCTAATATTGATCTGTACCCTCGGATGTGTCAAAAAAGAGGCATCTCAAGAGATGGAAAAAGTAGATCATGTGAGATTAACAATTGTATATGACAATAATAGTTACGATAAAGAGTTAAGAACTTCGTGGGGTTTTTCGTGCTTAGTCGAGATCAAAGATAAGACAGTTCTCTTTGATACGGGAGGAGATGCCGACACTCTAATTAACAATATCTCAAAACTAAAGATAGATATAAGTAAGATAGATACTATTGTACTGTCGCACATTCACGGAGACCATGTCGGCGGAGTTTCTGGAATTCTGGAGAAAAATTCAAATCTCACGGTCTATCTTTTATCCAGTTTTCCTGAAAGTTTCAAAGAAGGAATTAGAAGATATGGGTGTGATACAGTAGATGTTCATGAAGAAACAGAGATCAATAATTACATGATGAGTACAGGTGAGTTGGGAACGTGGATAAAAGAACAGTCTCTTATTATCTCAACTGATAAAGGCATAGTTGTGATTACTGGCTGTGCACATCCCGGAGTTGTAAATATTGTAAAAAAAGCAAAGGAGATCACAGGAAAAGATATATATTTGGTAATAGGAGGCTTCCATCTCGGAGGAGAAAGCAGAGGAGAGATCGGATCCATCATAGAAGAATTAAAGGATTTAGGAGTTGAAAAGATCGCTCCCTGTCACTGTTCCGGAGATCTTGCTCGTTCCATGTTCAAAGAAGCCTTTGGTGATAACTACATAGAAGCAGGGGTAGGGGCTGTTATAGAGATATAGAGAGTGGTATATAATAAATAAGACAAAAAACAAAATGTTGTTCCTCGCCATTTAAGGAATATTTGCCTGTTCATTTTTATCTTATTTCTTATTAGATATCATTTTTCCAAAGTGTTATCTATTTGTAATTCAAATGTATCTCTCACACCATTGACATCTACTACATAAACGCCTGCTTTTAATCCGACCACATCAAGTGGGATAATTTCCTCGAATGGTGTAATTACTTGTGCACACATTGCGTCAGCAGGTCGGGTTGTGGTTATGGTAACGAAGAATGTATTTCCTTCACGTCTCGTCGTAACTTTGTCAACTTCAGTACAACTATCGGGATGTTCACCTCTTGCAACAACGTGTACCTGAACAGGAAATGATTCGAGCAGCATAATCTCAATATCATTTACATTAGCTACTTCATTCTTCCTAATTATTTTTTCAATATTGCTTGCCCAGAAAGTGGTGCTAGGAGCAGTTCCAGTATTTGACTTAAGTTCACCGGTTACAGTAACCCAGCCACCATTTTCGATTCCTTCTACACTTACAGCAGGTCTTTCTGTTCTGTCATCTTCTACCATCAAGTCATACCATACCTCCAACATTTTTCCGTCTGAAGTCAATGCAAAGCATGGACACAGGAATTCACCTAACGCACTTACCTTTCCATAAACTTCAACTTCCGTGTCATAGACTGGATTTTTTAATAGTTCAGAAACACTCAGAGCCTCTTCAGGCTTTTCCGATTCTTGACTTATACAGCCTAAAACGAGAATTGTAGGAATTAGAACTAAAAGTAATATTCTTACTTTCCTTTTCATTTTAAGGAGTTTTCCTCTTACACCTTCTGTTTCTTGTCCTATCATAATTATCATCCCATATTTTTTGTGAAATGTTGTATGTGCGTATTTCATCTGTCATCGGATCATACCAAGAATATATAAAAATGTTTGTATTAAGTTCAGAATATCTTGAAGTTATATTAAACCTAAAATCACGTTATCACCTGGATATAGTTCCTTCAGAATCGTATTATGTGTTTTACCTCTTCCTTCCTAAATAATTATTTTTCTTTCTTTTTTGGTGCAGATTTTTTAAAAGGGGAACTTCAATAAATTTATCTAATTCTGGCTATTTCTCTTTTCGTGCACTTCTTTCTTTTCGGGCGCATTTTCTTTCTTTTTAAGAAAGAAAAGGTGCGGGGGAAGGGATTCGAACCCCTGAACTCCTACAAGAATGGATCTTGAGTCCATCGCCTTTAACCAGGCTCGGCAACCCCCGCATGGAGTTCCAGATATTATTGATCTTGGCCAGTTAAAAAATTTTTGGTTCATGCAATCGTATTCAACATATAGATTACCAAAAAAATAAAATCAAATTGCAGTGTATTTTTCAGTTGTTTCCTCATCAGCAGCCTTAATGTTTATACTATATGTGATTCCAGGATCGATCTCGGAGACCGTGATCTCTATCTGATCTTCTTCATTAGAAGCTACTGGTCCATCTGTAAATATTGCAAACTCTCCATTACCGCCTATAATGTAATCTACTATTATATTTCCGGAATTGTCTTTTATGATTACTTGCAGTTCGGATACTTTGGAATTGCTATCCATATCGAGCTCTTCGTTGCCATCATCGTTCACTAACATATATTCTGTAGCGTTTTTTATCATTATATAGAAAGTATCATTGTCGTTTGTGATATTTACTATCCGCAGTTTGCCTCCAATAGACCCTATTTCTTCTTCTATTCTTTTAATCTCTTTTTCCATTTCTTCGCGTTCTTTCTGGGATGATGCAAAAGGAGATTTGTCCCATTCCTCTGCATACTTGGCCTCTTCCGGCAGTTCGATACTCATGGGCTCGTTGTAGTCCGTGAGAGTTGCAGTTATCTCCATATGTTCAGTAATCTTAATTTCCTCTTCTAAAAGTGTTTCCTCCAAGCGCATGTCGATTTTTGTGAGGACTTTCACGATTCTTAGATCTTTTTTAGATACCCAGTAGTACACTTCACAATCTTCTATCGCTTCCTCGATCTCTTCTAGATCTATCTCTGACTGTGACAATCCAAGTTCCTCATAGAGACCCTGTGTTTTGGCAAATGACCCTGCCAACTCGCTTAAGGTCGGATCAAGGCTTATATAATAGACATCTTCTCCATCAAGATTCTCTTCCTTCATCTCGAGTATCTCTGAAGCATTGAACATCTCTCTAAGTGCCTCCGTCTGATCCAATACAGGAGGGTCTTCCAGCACTTTTTTGTACCACTTATCAAGCATTTTTATGTATAAGGTATTCTCCACTAAGTACATCTCCTGTTCCAATGTATAACTCATCGCACCTTCACCCATACTCATCTGTGAGCTATGTTTTTGTTTTTCATTTTCCAAATCGTATACACTGTCCATCGTTATGGTCATTTTCATTGTCTTTTCTTCTCCTTCTATTTCTCCAGTCATATTCATGACCATTTCCGTCTTCATTTTATATGTATCCACATTTTCATAGGCTTCGACAACTTTTTCCTTTATGTTTGCTTCTGTGATCTCTTCTGTGGTTTTTTCTCCACACATCGCTACAAAAACGAAAATGAAGATTAATATCCCCACTATCCCAATTTTTTTCAAATTTATCACCACATCTATATTATACATTCTGTTTATAAATCTTAGGGTATGTGGCACATGACAGGAACACCTATCTACTTATGATCAGGGCGATTTGATAAAACCTTCTTTCATCAGGAATTTTGTTTCATCTCTTGCTCTTTTTATTATCTCTTCTGCCATTTCTAGGAGTTCTTTTCTCGATTTCTTGACTCTCGCTACGCCATCTTTTACCGCTTGCGTGCCAACAGCTGCAGCCTCTCGCGGAAAGACCTCCCATTCGTCCATCGTAGGAACTATGTAATCTTCTCTCAATCCTTTATCCTCCGCAGTTTTTGCAATCTCGTATGCAGCAGCAAGACACATCTCGTCTGTTATCGTTTTAGCCCTTACATCCAGTGTTCCTCTGAATATACCCGGGAATCCGAGAGAGTTGTTTATCTGGTTTGGAAAATCGCTACGACCAGTAGCAACTATTCTCGCACCAGCTTCTTTAGCTTTCCACGGCCATATCTCTGGTACAGGATTTGCGGACGCGAATACAATAGCATTATCCGCCATTCCACGAACATCCTCTTTTTTTATGACACCAGGACCAGGTTTGGATGCAGCTATAACGATATCCGCATCTTTTAAAGCTTCTTTTATTCCGCCAATTCTCTGTTCCCTGTTTGCATTTATGCACATGTCCCATTTATAAGGATTGAAATCTTTTTGCGATTCTATATCTTTTCTCTGAGTATTCAGGATACCCTTTGAATCCACCATGATTATATTCCCTTTTTCAGCTCCTGCCTTTATCAAAACTCTTGATATAGCAATATTGGCGGCTCCAGCCCCCACCATTGCAATGGAAGCTTCATTTAATTTTTTACCCACAAATTTAAGGGCGTTTATTGCTCCTGCCACCTCTATTGCAGCCGTGCCCTGCTGGTCATCGTGCCACACGGGAATGTCCATCTCTTTTCTTAATTTTTCAAGGATGTGGAAACATTTTGGTTTTTCTATGTCCTCAAGATTTATCCCTCCGAAGGATGGTTTGAGAAGTTTGACAGTTTTTATAAATTCTTCAGGATCTTTTGTGTCCAAGCATATGGGAAATGCATCCACACCTCCTAAATATTTGAAGAGAAGAGCTTTTCCTTCCATGACGGGAAGAGCGGCTTCAGGTCCTATGTCTCCAAGACCGAGAACTCTCGTTCCGTCAGAGACTATAGCTATGGTGTTCCATCGATTCGTTAGCTCGAACGATTTTTCCCTGTCCTTTTCTATTATTTTGCACGGCTCTGCAACGCCGGGCGTGTACCAGATAGCAAAATCATTAAAATCGCGGATAATACATTTGGAAACGATCTCTATCTTTCCTCTGTAAAAAGGGTGCAGTTTTAACGCATCTTCTCCAGGCTTCTTAGCCTTTTTTAAAAGTTCTTCTTCGTCCATGTATCTTATTTTGACTTGGTATAAAAAAGGTTTTGTTAGTTAATTTTTAATATGCGAGAAACAATTAATATCAATGACAAGACTTCAGGAAAAGAAAATGCTTCTGGATAAATACTTTAGAGTAAATAAAAAAACTGAGTATTTATTGAGGAAAAGATTAAATCTGGATTTTAATTTAGATAATATTAAACATGTTACTGATGAAGAACTTTCAGATCTTTTTGAAGATCTAAAAAAATATAATATACCGAAAGACAATTTTTATGGACAGTACTACACAGTAACAGATGGCAATTTCAGCTTAAGGCCTTCTTGGGAGGAGATAAAGGAAAGAATCCTGGAATGTATTTACAGTGAAGAAGGAGAAAAAGTTTACAGGGTTTTAAGACTCTTAGAGAGGAAGACAGATTATGCACTCATAAAAACTAAAGTTTTCAGCTGCAGAAAAGCGTTGGATATGTTACTGGGAAGAGATATAATAAAGAAAGAGTTTTCGCAAGGAAGGACAATTTACTATTTGCGCGACGAGATTAAATTCTTGGTAAAGAATATTTTGTATAGGGTAAACTTAACAGAAGAGACAAAAATAAAGTCTAAACTGGCAAAAGAAGAGTTAATGGAAATGAGAAGGATGGATCTGGAGTTTGAAAACTATCTCTCGGAGATATCGGACTATGAAAGAGTTGATCTCGATTTTCTTCTGGATTATCTCAAAAAAAGCTTTGGAGAGTTGTATTTTGATATCTTTTTAAGTATTATACAGCAGTATTCTTTATCTGACGTGAATATAATTAATTCATCCAATGAAACAGTTATGAAAACAGGATTCAATCTGGCTTTTTTTGGGGATCCGGGAACAGGAAAGACATTTGCCATAGATACTATAATTAGAGGAGATGAAACTAAGAATATCCCACCTCACGGCCTCCCTGGAAGAAATAGATACTGCGGAGGCATGACTGCTGCACGTTTCATAAGGATTGGAGAAGCGTACCAAAACAGAAAATTCAATTTCATTATCCCGGAGTTCAATGATTGGTTTAAATATAGAGGAATGGTAGAACCCATGAAGTTGGCAATGGAGCAGAAAGAGATAAAGTATGAGATAAAAGATGAAGTTGTGGGTCCCTATAAGTTCGAATCTTTCTTTACAGTCAATTACAACACAAAGATCTATGACAAAGGATATAAAATTACAATTCAGGACCCGAATTTCAATGCAATAGAAGATAGAATGCTCTGCAGACTTCACAGGCTCACACAAGATAGGTATAAAGCTATCGCAGAGAGCCAGAAAAACGTGGCATTGGGAAAAATAGATCTCAGAAAAAGTAGAGAGATCAGGGATCATTTAACATACATTTATGCATGTGGACAAGGGTATGGAGGTTTCTACAAGCCCGTACTTCTTGAAGAAAGAATTTATGAAACTATGGAGGATTTGAGGGATAAAATTCTCGATGAAGTTGATAATATAAGATTCTCACCGAGACTTGAAAGCAGGTCAATACAGCTGGCATGTTCTATCTCTTTACTAAATTATCTAAAATATGATTCTGTTATAGAGATAGATAAAAAGGCTTTAAATTTAGCCCTGAGATTTTTTTTAGAAGAGATATGGATGAGAAGCAGAGAATCTTTTGATCTGAATAAGTTTTCAGAATATATGAAATGATTATCTATTTACCAAGTCTTTCGCTATCTTATCAGTTTTTTCTATTATTTTTTCTTCATCCAATGTGAGTATCTTTCTATTTTGCATCACGAATCTGCCATCGATCATGACGTCTTTTATACTCGCGATATCCATGGAATAAACTACATTCGATATAAGATTGTGTTCAGGATTTAAACTTGCAGATTTTAAGTCTATAAAGATAAGATCAGCTAAGTATCCTTCCTCTATCTTTCCTATTTTCAAATTCAGAGCTTTTCCTCCATTTTCCGTAGCTATTTTCAAACATTCATCGACATTTAAATTTTTGGGATCTTTCAGTTTATGTATCAATGCCATTATCTTTAAATCCTCAAAAATATTGAGAGAGTTATTGGATGCAGTTCCGTCAGTTCCCAAGGAAACCAAGATATCATTTCTCAATAACTCGGGAATGGGAGCAATTCCAGAGGAGAGTTTTAAGTTCGATACAGGATTGTGCGAGATCTTTACATTTTTTTCTTTGAGAATTTTAATTTCATTTTCCGTTAAATGAACAGCATGAGCTATCAATACATTCTCATCCAGGAAATCTTTTAGATATTTCATAGGCTTCATCTTGTGTTCTTTCTCTATATTTTCTACTTCATTTTCCGTTTCCGAGACATGTATGTGTACATATTTTTGATATTTATTGGCAAGATCTTTTATTTTCATTAAAAACTCTTTTGAACATGTATATGGAGAATGGGGACCGAACATGAACTCAGTTCTATCATTTTTCTCGCATATCTTCATTATTCTCAGGGATTCTTTTATTTCCTTTTCACCTTTTTTTGAGTCAAAGAGTTCTATGCATCCGTGACTTAAAACTCCTCTGATTCCAGATTCTATGACTGCATCAGCTACTCTGTCCATAAAAAAGTACATGTCGTTAAAACATGTGGTTCCGCTCTTTATTATCTCGATAATTCCCAATAAACTTCCATAATAGACATCCTCACCTTTTAATTTAGATTCTACAGGCCAGATATACTTTTCAAGCCATTCATTCAAAGGTAAATCATCCGCATAGCCCCTTAACAATGTCATTGCCAAATGCGTATGTGTATTCACAAGGCCTGGAAGAATTAATTTTTTTTCAGCATTATAACTTTCTCCTTCCAAGTTTTTCCCTATTTTAACGATTTTATTATCCTCTATCTCAATATCTTTTTTAACGATCTCTCCCTTGTAGTAAACTAACCCATTTTTGATTATCATGATCTATGTTCTGAAGAAATTTATAAATAGTTTTTGAGAATTCAAACCAAAAGACTTATAAATTATTTTCTCCATGATCTATTATGGCGAGTTATATTTTTGGTATGAGTCCGGGTATTTTTGGAGCTTGGATCGTTGGAATTATAACGATTATCCTCGCACTAGTGTATCCATTTTTAACAAAATCTGAGGAGGAAGATTAATGGAAGCTGAACTTGTTCCAGTGGAGGAATATCTAAAGATCGCTATCGGTATATTTGTTTTGTATGTTATTGCCAATATTATCATCGGTGTTTATGGAAGTAGAAAAACAAAGACGGCAAAAGATTACTATTTTGCCTCTCATTCAGTAGGTCCCTGGGCCATCGCACTGGCTTATGGTGCTACCTGTTACAGTGCTACCCTTATTATAGGATATGGGGGTCTCTCTTACAAGATCGGAGCATCTATGCTCTGGATAGCAGCTACCAATATTCTTATCATGACTTATTTAGCCTGGGTAGTTATGGGAAAGAGAGTTAGAAAAATGCAGGAGAATCTTGGCTCTTATACGGTCATGGAGCTTTTGTCACAGAGATACAAAAGTCCTCAGGTAAGACCTGTTCTTGGTCTTATCGTCATGTTTTCTATGATGGCTTATTCTGTAGCTGTACTCACAGGAACTGCACGTCTTTTTCAGGTGATCTTTGAGATCCAGTTTCTCTATGCGTTAATTATTATAGTTGCTGTCATCGGATTCTATATTACAATGGGTGGCATCCTTTCCACGATCTATGCTAATTTCCTCCAGGGTGCGGTAATGATCGTTGGGATGATCGTTCTGCTATCTGGCGTTATTTATAAAGTAGGTTTTACTTCCGGTTTTGAGACGTTGGGGAGTGAGTTTGGGAAAGAGTTTGTCACTATGCCGGGAACAGAGGGCTGGTGGTTCTTGATCTCTTTATGTCTCGTAACGAGCCTTATTCCATGGGGCATGCCTCAGATAATCTCGATGCTTTACTCAGCTAAAAATACAAGATCAATTACACTTGCGATACCAATCGTTACAGTATGGTCATTTGTGGTACTCTTCACAGTATACTTTGTCGGCCCAATGGGTCGTGTTATTTTGGGAAGTGGCGTTGAGGTGGATCATGTCATGCCAATGTTATTCAGGGCAGTCTTACCTGCTGTAGGGATAGGTGTAGCACTTTCAGCGGTGGTGGCTGCATCGATGTCAACTGCAGCAGCTACAACATTACAAGCTTCATTTGCATTTGTCAGGGATTTACTCCAGCCTTTATTTCCAGCTAAAATCTCAGATAAAACCATATTGAAAGCATCCAAAGTTTCAACTGTATTGATGATAGCAATAGCCTTTGGACTCTCGTATCTAAAGCTCGGAACAATAGCTGATATTTTCAACTTCGGGGCAGCAGCTTCATGTGCTGCTTTTGTACCACCTTTGGTGTGCGGATTATTCTGGAAGAGAGGGACTGGCAAAGGTATCCTTTCCAGTACAATCTTAGGATTTCTGACAGTATTACTCTGGACATTAGTTTTTGGGCTTAAAGGACAGAACTTTCACGGAATCCAGGCTATTATTCCCGGACAGATAGTTGGCTGGGTAACATTTATAGTAGTATCGCTTGTAACTAAGCCGTTGCCAAAGGAACTTGTAGATAAAGCTATGGAGTATGACTAAGTTAGATTTATAAAGTTCTGGCATATATAGTAAGTATGGATAAAAAGTTTATAGCATTGATAGTAATTTTTCTAATAATAGTTGCGTTCCAGGGGAAGATAAAGACATACCTGGCCACTTTAAACTCCGTACAAAAATTAATGTTGGGGCAAATCTTAATTCTCGTGGGGATACTGATTATTTTGTTGTATTATATAGTTTCTCGCTCTGAAAAAGAATGAAGATCAAACTCAGGAACAATTTTACCTACTATTTTTCCCTGATGATTTTTACTCAGAGGGACATGGTAATTTTTAAGCATTTCTAATTCTTTTCCGTTCAAAATATTTAACTTTTTTAAAATTTCTATTATTGCAGGAGTTTTAGCTCTTTTTGCTCCGTCATCTATTTTTAAAGCTATCCCGATCCCTTTATTTAGAACTCCAAGACAGTATACACCTTCAGCCCCGTTCTTCCCTATTACTTTTTTCGTTGTTTTCATAAGGGCTGTGTCAAATCTTTTTGTTCCAGCCACGTTTTCAGGGTAACTCTGCATTGCATGCACTATTTTCTCAGCTGCTTCCTTTTTTGTTCTTTCCAAGTCTTCTGGATTGGTAAGTCTTGCAAATCCTAGAGCCATATTGTATAACGGCATCCCGAAAACGGGAACACCGCAGCCGTCAATTCCTATTTTTATCTTTTCACACTTTGTTATATATTTCATAGTTTTCAAAATCTCTTTTTGCACAGGATGTTCACGTTCGTAATATTTTTCTAAAGGATAGTTTTTCATCTTTGCAAGGAGAAGCATCCCCGAATGCTTTCCTGAACAGTTGTTGTATATGGGTGTGGGCTCTTCTCTTTTTAGTATTAGTTTTTTCATTGCTTTCTCTGAGTAGGGCATGTGAATACCACATTTCAAATAAGTTTCATCCAGGCCTATTTTATTTAGAATAGAGCTTACTGCCTCTATGTGAATATCTTCTCCACTATGTGAGGCTACTATCGTAGCGAGCTCTCTTTCATTTATCCCGTATTTTTCTAACGCACCGCTTTCTACAGCAGGAATAGCCTGAAGGGGCTTTGCAGACGATCTCATGTATGTAACATAGTATGGATCTCCCATGTAGTAAAGAAGGTCTCCATTCTTATTTACTACAGCAACAGAGCCTCTGTGAATACTTTCTACTAACTCATTTCTGTAGACTTTAACAAGGGCCTCGCTCATATTTTCACTTCCTTTATGTATTCAACGAGTTTTTTAAGCTCTTCAAGACAGGCTTCAAATATTATTTTTCCCTTTTCGGGAGAAGCATCTTTTGAAAATCCTACAACACCGCAGTCAGTAAAATCCTTTGTTTCGTGAGTTACAATGCCCCCAAATTTTTTTGGTGCCCATAGAGTATCAACATTTTTAGCTTTTTCCATCTTTACAAGTTCTGGGCATAAAAAAAGATTTAAAGATGTTTCTGCAGAAGCAGCGTGACCCATATACTTTGTAGCGCTCTCAGGATATAGCTTTTTTGTTATTTCTTCAGGAATAGATCTCCACCATTCGTATATACCAATAAAAACATTTTCATCTCTCATCTGAAGTGCTATATCACTCAGACAGAATGTATTTCCACCGTGTCCATTGACAAAGAGTATCTTTGTGACACCGTGATATTTAAGCGCCATACATATGTCCAATAGATAATTTTTGAAACTTTCATAAGAAACCCAGAGCGTCCCGGAAAAAAACCTGTGATGTTTAGAGATGCCGATTGGTATTGTAGGAAGTACAACTGCATCTAATTTCTGCGCAAATTTTTCCGCTATTAAATGATCCGTTCCCAGCGGATTTTGCGGACCGTGCTGTTCCGTCGAACCCACTGGTACTACAACTACATTATTTTTTAAAACTTTTTCAGCTTCTTCCCATGTAATGTTTTTTAACAACATAGAAAAATTTTAGTTTCCAGACAATATAAATTTTTTCATAACTTTAAAAATATCTTAGAAAATTTTTAAATAAAGTGTCTTTTTTAAGTTCTTCTTCACTCTCTTTCAAACTTCCTGGCAGCTCTTTTATTTTATATCTTCTCAGTTTTTCTTCAGGGAACTTATAAACATTCTCTTGTATCGGAGATATCTCTTCTTTCTCCGAAAATCCAGCTTCTAAAAGGGTAGAAAAAGCTAAATAAGGATTGCATGAAGGATCTGGGGATCTTATTTCTATTTTTCCGGAAGAAGGAACTCTTATCAGGGTAGACCTGTTTGAGTATCCCCAGCAGATATATCTTGGAGCTTCTTTACCTCCCAAGATTCTTTCGTATGAGTTTTCCGTTGGATTGAGGATTCTTGTGAGGGCAGGAGCATGCCTTAATTGTCCAGAAATAAATTTTTTTCCAAATTCAGTCAGACCTTTATCATAAAATGCATTCTTTCCATTTTTTACCATAGCTTGATGAAAGTGCATACCTGTGCCGGGTTCGTTTGGGAACGGTTTTGGAAGGAAGCTGATCTGGATATCGTATTTATTTGCAATCCTCCTTGATATATCTTTGAATAATATTATTGCATCAGCCATCAAAATAGCGTTTTTAGGCGAAAATTCTATTTCATACTGTCCCTTCCCAGTTTCATGGTGGAATTTCTCTATCTCTATCCCTATGGACTCCATAAATAAAACAATTTCCTCTGTTATTTTGTATCCTAACTCTTCAAAGGATGTGTCCAGATAGTAGTTTTTGTCCAGAGGCTTATCGTCCTTGATGAGAAAGTACTCCAACTCTGGTTTAATAATATAGTCGTACTCGATGGCTTTAATTTTATCTTTCAGTAATGTTCTTGTACATTTTTCATAGGACTTTTTATTGGGATACTTTATGTCGCACATAAATGAAGCTTCTTTTCTTTCATAAGGTAAAACTCTGAAGGTCTCAAGATCTGGAAACATTTTCATATCACTCTCGAAAATTTGTGAGAAATTAGGAATGGATGAACTGTCAAAACTTATTCCATTCTCCAAAACGTTTCTTAAATTTTTTTGAGTGGTCGACATGGCATACATCTTTCCAGAGGTATCCACAAATTTAAATCGCATTATCTTTACATTCTCATTTTTAACAGCTTTAATTATATCTTCAATCATATTTTAATAAAATAGGAATAACTTTAAAAATGTTTCCATTTGTTCAATTGTAATTTAAAAAATTTTTAGAATCTTTCCATTTGTTCAATTGTAATTTAAAAAACTATAATATTAAACAAATGTATTTATAACACTAACTAAGGAATATAATACAGCCCATATTATGCTTTTTTTCTAAATAACTGTTTATTTTTGGACATAGGACTTCATCGAAAGATTTATATACCCTTAATCAGCAATATATTGCGAAGTGATAAAATGAAAAGGAAAAAATTTGAAATATTTTTTGCAGGGTCTTTGATCCTAGTGTTATTGATCGCAGGATGTATTAGCGAAGGAGAAAAGGAAACAAAAGAAGGAGAATTCACATACCCCAAAGGAGTTCTAAAAATTGGAATAACAGGTCCAATGACAGGGGGCATAGCAGCTGAAGGTGAAGAATTTGTAAAAGGAGCAACAATGGCAGTTGAAGAGATCAATGCGAGAGGAGGATTATGTGGCTACAGGATCGAGATCGTCGAGGGAGATGTCCAAGATTTCGAAGCCGGAACGATTCGTAGTGTAATTGAAAGACTGATCAACGAAGATAAAGTAGATGCTATTTTCACAGGATATTCGGGGAATACGCAGTTTGAAATAGACATAATGAAAGAGTATAACATGATATACATCGTTGCTGCAGATTCCATGTCTACAACAGAAATCATTGGAGAAAATGGAGCCGATTACCCAACGGTATATAACATGGTCCCCTCGTACATTACGTACCGAACTGAACTACCGTTGCGAATGGAAAAATGGGCATCAGAGGGTTTGATAACCCTACCGAATAGAAAAGTTGCGATTGTCACCTCAGACAATGCATACAGCAGCTGGATCAGTGAAGGATTAAGAGACAATTTCATCACCCAAGGATGGGAAGTCACCCTCTATGAGATGGTGGCCTTCGGTACCATAACAGAGTGGGGGCCAACCCTTGCAAAAATACGAGCAGATCCACCAGCCTTAATAATTAACACAGACTACCAGTACACAAATGAAGCAACGTTTATGGAGCAGTTCTTGCAAAATCCCACCAACTCTCATGTATTCATGCAGTACGGTCCGTCTACCCCGGAATTCATCAATATTCTAGGAGACAAGGCAACAGGCGTCCTCTACAATCTACCTTGGGTAGGGATGTATTGTGAGAAATACCCACAAGGAATTGCATTGAGAGAAAAATTCGAAGAGAAATGGGGATATGAGCCAGGACCATACGGTCCCAGTTTGTACAGCGAAGTGATGGTATGGGCTAATGCATGCGAGCGAGTAGGTGATCCAAAGGATCATGTAGCTGTTGGCAAAGCCATTGGTACGTGGACAGCCGAATTAACTGCATCAGGTCTGACCGTATTCGATCCAAAAACACATTTGGTAAGCCTTGACTTCATGTTGCCCACTTTCTACCAGATATGGGACCAAAAAAGAGTTCTCGTGGACCCGGATATATATAAAATAGAAAATGTACGGAATCCCCCATGGTGGGAAGAATAAATATTAATTTTTTTTTATTTTTTGAGGTGAGTGGCAGTGGATACAGGAATTTTGTTGGCAACATTAATTTCAGGATTGGCGTTAGGCTCATTATATATTATCATGTCTATGGGATTGACTATTTCATTTAGTACCTTAGGATTGTTTAACTTTAGTCATGGTCATTTTATAATGGTGGGTGCATTTGCTGTCTGGTTTTTTATGCAACATGCAGGTGAGAATTTTCTCATTGCTGTCCCTCTGATGTTACTCTTTTGCTTCCTATTAGGAGTTGCGGTAAATGAGGTCTTGAAAATAATAAGGACAAAGGGAACATTGATGGACTTGATAATTATTACTTTAGCGATAGCTTTACTTTTAGAAAATATGATCTTACTAATTTTTGGGGGGAGATTGAAACGCCTTCCTCCAGTAATGGAAGGAAACATAAAACTAGGTGGTATCTTCATTCCGATGCAAAATGTGTTAGTTATTGTATTTGCACTCTCTATTCTCATAGCATTATGGTACATGTTAAGGAAAACGAAGGTTGGAATGGCAATGCGAGCAATTGCTGAAGAACCAGATTCTTCGTATTTAGTTGGGATACCTGTTGGAAGAATCTATGTATATGTTATAGGGATAAGCTGTTGTTTAGCAGGATTTGCAGGTGTATTTATAGGGGGGATATACTTTATAACACCTACTATGGGCTACGAGTTTCTCACCAAAGCCTTTATTGTGTGTGTTCTCGGGGGTTTGGATAGCGTAAAGGGTACCGTTGTGGCAGGATTTGTAGTAGGAATCACTGAAGCATTCACCGCACTGCTCGTGGGGATATACTGGACACCCATTGTTCTATTCATCGTGATGATATCTATTATTATGGTTCGACCGTCAGGTTTATTTGGATCGAAGGCTGTGATACAATGAAGCAGAAAAAGACATCTTCACTTTCGGCTATTATGATGAATCAGAAAAAGAGACTTTCAGTTCTCATTCCCATCTTACTGCTTGCTACTGCACCCCTATTCATTTCTAGTTCGTACTATATCCATTTATTAATACTCTGCTTTGTATATGCTGTTATTGTGATGAACTGGAATGTAACAGTAGGCTATTTAGGGATCTTCAACTTTGCACACTTTGCCTTCTTTGCCATAGGTGCATATACTTCAGGAATACTACTGAAATCATTCGGTATTTCTCCGTTGATAGGTTTGCTGAGTGGAGGATTACTTGCGGTATTAGTTGCGTTAATGCTTGCGTTGCCAAGTCTTAGAGTAAGAGGCATATATTTTGCGTTGCTTACATTTGCCTTTCAACAGATATTATATTGTATTATTGGATTAAATCTAGGGGATTTAACGGGAGGATATCTAGGTCTTATACGAATACCTCCTTTTACCGTAGGGCCTATAAATTTTAGCGGTATAAATAAAATCCCTGCTTATTATTTTGCATTTATGATTTTTTTGCTATCTATGTATAGCCTATATAAAATAATTAATTCTCCAATAGGTCTCAGTTTCAAGGCTTTGCGCGATTCAGAAAAATACGCAGTAGGTCTAGGTATTAGTCGATACAAATATCAAATAATAGGGGTTTTGTACAGTGCTTTTTTTACTGGTGTTATTGGTGGATTTTATTCTCTTTATTTAGGAGCTGTTTCTCCTCAGATTTTGGACTGGGGTATTTTGATAATCGTCTTATCTATGTTAGTTATAGGAGGACTTGGAAATTTTTATGGCCCCATAGTAGCAGCTTTTGGAATATCATTTCTTTCTGAGTCGCTCAGACACCAAGGATCATACAGAGCCATTATTATAGCAATTTTAGTTCTTGTTGTAGTGATAACACGATCTACTAATTTGAATGAAAAAATAATGACCAAAGTTAAAAATTTGAAACTTTCTTTAGGAGGCAGATAAAATGGGAGCATTATTAGAGATTGCAAATATCTCCAAACACTTTGGAGCCTTTGCCGCTGTGAAAGATCTGAGTTTTCAGATCGAATCAGATAAAATATATGGAATAGCAGGTCCCAATGGCGCTGGAAAAACCACACTATTCAATGTCATAACGAGCAATCCTTACCATACAACTTCGGGAAAAATACTATTTAAAGGGAAAGAGATACAACATCTTTCTCCCAATGAGATATGTCATATGGGCATCTCAAGGACATTCCAAATATCTCGAGTGTTCGAAAATTTTACCTATCTTGAAAATGTAGAAATAGGGGGTACCTTTGGTAGATCAGCAACAACATCGAAACTTATCGAACTTCTATTCAAAAGGAAAAAGGAAGAGCTCAAGGAAAAAAGTATTGAGTTCTTAGATTTTGTTGGATTGGCTGGCAAACAAAATAACATAGCAACTGGAATCTCACTTTTTGATAAGAAAATGCTTATGTTGGCGTCTGTTCTTGCCACAAACCCTATTATTATCATGCTGGATGAACCCTTTGGAGGTCTCAATGAAGTAGAGATCGAAAAATCAATGAAGTTAATCAGAAAGATTTATGATCAGGGAACCACTGTTGTTGTAGTTGAACACAACATGAAAGCACTGATGACATTATCTGGGTGGGTAATGATTATGCATCATGGAGAAAAACTATGTGAGGGTGAGCCGAAAAATGTCTGCAAGAATAAAGAAGTAATTGATGCATACCTCGGGAGAGAGATTATTGATTTAACTGAGAGTGATACTGATGCTTAAGATAAAAAATATTGATGTTTTTTACGATTCACTTCAAGTACTTGAGAATATTTCGCTAGAGATGAATGAAAACGAATCTATCGGGATTTTAGGATCCAATGGTCATGGAAAAACTACACTGTTAAGGACAATTTCTGGTCTTTTAAAACCTCAAAAGGGCACGATAGAGCTGGGAGACACTGTGATAAGTAATTCATCGCCAACAGAAATCGTGAAAATGGGTATCATTCACGTCCCCCAAGAAGCAAAATTATTCCTCAACATGACTGTTCTTGAAAATCTGATGTTGGGCGCATATGTACCCCATGCGTGGAAAAAAAGAAAAGAAAGTCTTGAGAGTGTTTTTCGTCTATTTTCTGTGCTTAAAGAAAGAAAAAATCAAAAATGTTCCAATTTAAGTGGAGGAGAAAGGCAAATGGTTGCTATTGGAAGAGGATTGATGTCTTCTGTAAAAATTTTAATGCTTGATGAACCAAGTTTGGGATTGGCACCAAAAACAAGACAAACTCTTTTAAATAGCATTCTTGAAATAAAAGAAACAGGAATAGGGATGATTCTTGTTGAACAAAATATCTCCTATATAGAAAATATTGCTGAGAGATTATATCTCATAGAAAATGGACAGATTAAACTCGAAGGAAAAAAGGAGGAAGTTCTCGATCATGCTGCTATTAAAGCAGCATATTTAGGTATGGAAGAATAGAATATACACAAAAAAAGGAGATGAAAAAATGGATATGAATGAGTTGTTAGGGAAATTGCCAAGTGTATTTCCTGAAGAATTTGAATTAAAAAAAGAAAAGACGGCTCTATTATTGATAGATATGCAGAAACTTGCGGGTGTTGAATGGATTATTAAAGAAGCAGTTGAAGCTGGTATACCTGAAGGATCCGCTAGAGAAGCGGTAAAAGATATGGATAGGAGAATGAAAAGAGCAATAGAAACCTCCAGAAAAATCTTAGAAGCTTGCAGAAAGAAGGATATAACCATAGCTTATACAAGAATTGAGGCATTGACAAAAGACTGCAGGGATGTTGGACATTTGCATAGACTGCATAAGTTTATTGTACCACCCGGATCAGAATGGGCAGAGTTTTTTGACGAGATAAAGCCTAAAGAGGGCGAAATAGTACTGAGTAAGACCTGTTCCAGCTTTTTCACGGGGACAAGTATTGATACAGTTCTTAGAAATATCGGGATAGATACAGTAATAATCATCGGATTCTACACAGAACAATGCATTACCACAGCAGCAAGAGATGCAGCAGATATAGGATACAATACTATTGTGATTGAAGATGCTGTTACAACTCTCACGCAAGAAAAACATGACAATGCGATAAATGCTATTGCAGATCTTTATGTCAAGGTCATGAGCACCGACCAGATACTCGAGAAACTGGAGAAATTATGAAGGGAGTATATGCTAGAAATATTCGATTTTCCCGTCATTGATGATCACTGCCATGCCTTTTTGCCTGAAAAGGAAGATGAAGCATTTGATCAGCTTTTCAATCTTTCAACCCTTTCAATCCCAAAAATTCACACAGAAAACATGATATTGTATAGAAAGGTAGTGAGAGAACTAGCGGGAGTACTTCACTGCCCTTTCGATTTTGACAAAGTTCTTTCAAAAAGAAAGGAGATGTATACAAGCAATCCAAATAAGTATATAAGGAAGCTTTTTGACGATGCTGTTATTGATACTCTCATCGTGGACACAGGTTATCCAACAAAAGAATTCACAGGTTATTCTGTTCCTTTAGGAGAGTTTAAAGATCTCGTGGGCTGTAAAGTGGAGGCATTATATCGACTAGAACCTCTGATATTTAATCTTTTTGAGGATTCTTTATCATTTGATGATATTTTGGAAAGATATTTGGAATCAATAAACGATGCTATAAAAAAAGACAATTATATCGGCTTGAAATCTGTAATCGCTTATGGATATGGTTTAAATATTAAGAAAGAAGATGAAGAAGATGTTAAAAAAGTCTATGATGAACTTAAAAAAAATAAAATTTTAAATAAACCACTACCTGAAAAAAAGGCTGGGGAAATTAAGAAAGAAAGAAAATTGAGAAATTTCTTGATATGGAAAGGAATTGAAAAAAGCATTGAACTCGATGTGCCATTTCAAATTCATACTGGAGTTGGCGATTCTCCCTGGATCGATGTGAGAAACTCAAATCCTCTTCATCTTTTTGATGTAATAAGCGATGAGGAACTCAGAAAGGCAAAAATTATAATTGTCCATGCAGGCTATCCCTTCGTTGAAGAAACAGGTTTTTTGGTCAACAATTATCCCAATGTCTATGTAGACTTATCAGAAATGATACCATTCATTGGAACAGGAATCAAGAACAAAATTCTTGATCTCCTTGAAATGGCACCCACAACAAAGATATTATATGGATCTGATGGATATAATGTTCCTGAACTATTTTGGATTTCTGCCCTTATGGGGAAAAAAGCTATTTCTGAAGCTCTCAGTGAACTCGTAAAATCTAAAGCAATAGATGAAGATTATGCGTATAAAACAGCAGAAATGATCTTATCGAAAAATTCTAGGAGGCTGTACAGGATATGAAATCTACTGACAAGATAAAAAGAGATGTTTTATTAGAGATAGACAAGATAGAAAAAAGAATGATCGAACTGAGTGATTTAATTCATGATAATCCAGAAATCTCTTATGAGGAGTATAAAGCTAGTAATTGGCTGATAGAAGAACTTGAAAAACATGGATTTGATATTGAAAGAGAGATTGCTGGGCTAAAAACAGCTTTTAAAGCAGATTTTCAAATTGGAAGTAAAAAGCCGGTAATCTGTTTTATGGTGGAGTATGATGCATTGCCCGGCATTGGACATGCATGTGGCCACAATTTTAGCGGTGTTACAAGTATAGCTGCTTCAATAGCAGTTAAAAATGTGATGGAAAAATACAATATTGATGGAGTTGTGATAGCTCTTGGAACTCCAGGAGAAGAATTATATTCAGGAAAAGTTCCGATTTTGGAAGCTGAGCACTTTAAAGGAGTTGATGCTGCAATGATGGTTCATGCTTTTGATAAAAACGTTGTACATGCCCCCTTTTTAGCGCTGGATGGACTTGATTTTATATTCAAGGGGAAGCCTGCACATGCAGCTGGAGCACCTCATGAAGGTATAAATGCCCTCAATGCAGCGTTAATTACATTCAGAGGGATAGATGCGCTTAGGCAACATGTTCGTGATGATGTTAGAATTCATGGCATTGTCACTGAAGGAGGGGAGGCACCCAATATTGTTCCTGAAAAAGCCTCCATTCGTTTTTATGTAAGAGCAGTTGATCGCTGGTATTTAAATGAAGTAACAGAAAAAGTCAGAAATTGTGCACTAGGAGCAGCCTTAATGACAGGAGCTGAACTTGAGATAAGTAGTTTTGAGCCTCCAGTAGACAATTTGATTTCTAATCCAACACTCAGTGAAATTTTTGAAAAAAATTGGAAAGATATGTTTGGAGATATTAAAAAAACGATTGAAAAGCCTTTAGGTTCTACAGACGTTGGAAATGTGAGTCATGTTGTTCCAACAATACATCCAATGATTTCAATAGCTCCTGAAGGAACTACTCTTCACACTAAAGAATTTGCTGAAGCTGCAGGATCGGAGAAGGCTCATGAAGTACTTGTAAAGGCTTCAAAGACATTAGCCGCTACAGCTATAGATATTCTTACTTCCCCAGAATTAGTGGATAAAATAAGAAAAGATTTTAGGAAGATTAAAGAAATTCATTCAGTGAAATAGCAAAAAAGTGAACGATGGAGTTGAAAACTAAAAGAAAAGAAAATTTAAAAATAATGAGTATGAACAAAATGAAATTTGAAGATTTGAGTTTTGAAGAAGCACCAAAAATTTATACAGAACCTCCAGGACCTAAATCAAAAAAACTCTTACAATTACAAGGAAAGATTGAAGGGAATGCAGTTTCCTATCCACGAAATATACCAGTAGTGATGGATGAAGGAAAAGGAGCGACAATAAAAGATGTTGACGGAAATATTTACATTGACTTCTTTGGTGGTGCTGGTGTTTTGGCAGTAGGTCACTGTAATTCCTTTATTATGGAAGCAGTAAAAAAACAACAAAAGAAAATAACACACACCTTAGATTTTCCAACAGAAATTAGGCTTGAGTTGATCGAAAAACTTAGAAAAGTAATGCCAAGTAATTTAAAAGAAAATGTAAAAATCCAATTTGGTGGTCCAACAGGGTCAGATGCAATAGAGATGGCAATTAAGCTTGCCAAATATTATACCGATCGACATTCTTTGATTGCTTTTGAGGGAGGGTATCATGGTATGACAGCTGGAGCATGTACTCTAAATTCTGGAAAATCATGGAAAGAGAAATACATACCCATGATTCCAGAGGTCCATTTTGTTCCTTATGCATATTGCTACAGATGTCCTTTTAATAGAAGTAGAGAGAGTTGTAATTTTGAATGCGCATCTTTTTATGAACATATTCTTGAAGATCCACATTCAGGAGTTGTTCAGCCAGCAGCAGCTATTATTGAGCCTATCCAAGGGGAAGGGGGATCCATTATACCTCCTGACAAATATATAAAGAGAATTGAAGAGATCAGCAGAAAATACAATGTACCTATTGTATTTGATGAGATACAGGCAGGTTTCTGCAGAACAGGAAAATTCTTCTCTTCTCAACACTCTGGAGCAACACCTGATATTATAACTATGTCAAAAGCTCTGGGTGGAGGATTCCCCCTCTCTGCCATAGCATACAAAGATGAACTTGATGTTTGGGAGAAAGCAGCCCATATAGGTACTTTCAGAGGAAATGTCAGTGCCATGGCTGCAGGAGCAGCTTCAATAGATTTCATGATAGAAAATAATCTTGCCGATTATGCAGAAAAACTTGGGGAATATATGCTCAAAAAATTTGAAAAAATCAAAAAAGACTCTGATATTGTCGGCGATGTAAGAGGTAGAGGTTTAATGATCGGAGTTGAGATCGTTGAAAATAAAGAAACAAAAAAACCATCCAGTAAGCTTGCCGATGAAATTAGAAAAGAAAGTTTTAAACGAGGAGTGCTCATTGAAATAGGGGGACACTATAGTAATGTTGCGAGATTTTTGCCGCCTCTCATCCTTACAAAGGAGTTGGCAGAGACGGGAGTAGAAATAGTTGTAGGAGCTATAGAAAAAGTCGAAAATGATACCAACTGATGAATGAAAGAAATTTTTCTTTAGATCTAAGAGAACTTTCGGTGGAATTATGAAATAAAGTATCCTTATACCCAGACTCATTTCTGCATAACCACTTTATAACTACCTTTGCATACTTTTCAGTATTTTCTTCTCAAAACCAAAAGATTTTTAAAGAGGAAAAAGAAAAAAGGGTGTAATGGAAATAGATCGGAGTTTGATCTCAATTGATCAGTGAAAAGATTCTACTGGAAATTGTATTGCTGATAGCACTGCTATTTTTGTCAGCTTTATTTTCCAGTGCCGAAACTGCATTTACTCATATAGATTTATTGAAAATCAAGCATTTAGTTAGTAAGGGAAATAAAAAAGCTAAAACTCTCGAAAAACTTAAAAACAATCCCGAAAAAGCTCTGACAACTATCTTGATCGGCAATAATTTGGTTAATATCTCTGCATCTTCGATAGCCACGTCATTGGCAATAGATTTTTTTGGAAGCAAGGGAGTTGGAGTTGCTGTAGGCGTAATGACATTTTTGATCTTAGTATTTGGTGAGATAACACCCAAAAGGTATGCTATAAGAAAAGCTGAGTCTTTGGCTCTTTTTGTAGCTCCTTTGTTTGATCTTCTATCAAAGATCTTTTATCCAATAAGTTTAGCTTTCACTGGAATTTCAAATCTTTTTTTAGGAAAAAATGTTAAAAATACTCCCATGTTTACAGAAGATGAGATCAAAACACTAATAGATGTGAGCGGGGAGGAAGGAACGATTGAAGAAGACGAAAAAGAGATGATAACAAGTATATTTGAGTTTGGGGATACGAGGGTTAAAGAGATAATGATCCCACGAGTTGATATGGTCTCTGTAGAAGCCGAAGAGGGCATGAAAGAAGTTCTGGCAAAAGCAATAAAAGGAGGATATTCCAGGTTCCCTGTATATAAAGATGAAATAGATAATGTTGTGGGGATATTATATATAAAAGACCTTTTGAAATATCTTAAAGATGGAAATTTCAATGTTTCCGCTGATAAAATTAAAAGAGAAGCTTATTTTATACCTGAGACAAAGAGAGCTGATGATCTTCTCAGAGAAATGCAGAAAAAAAGGGTGCACATGGCTATAGTAGTAGGCGAGTACGGAGGTGTTATAGGTTTGGTGACATTGGAGGACCTTATAGAGGAGATAGTTGGAGATATATTTGATGAGTATGATGTGGCAAAGGATGAGATAACATATCTGGATAAGAATACTGTTATAGTTGATGCAAGGCTTCCCATAGACGAACTTAACGAAAAAATGAATTTGCAGCTTCCAAGTGATCCGTTTGACACATTGGCAGGTTTCATGATGGAGTATCTCGATAAAGTGCCTGAAGAGGGAGAAGAGGTCGAGTATGAGGGCAATAAATTCATTATAGAAAAAATGGATGAAAAAAAGATCTCAAAGGTCAGAGTTATTAAATCCAGTGAGTGAGTTTTTTCTGGGTAAAATTTTCCCTGAGAAGATCCGAATTTTCTACCCAGAAGTTTATAGGTATCTCAAGTCTTTCTGCAACTCTTAAAAGAGCTTCTTCGAGGGTATCGAACTTTAGAGGTTTACTCTTCATAGCGTTTCTAACATTCTCTCGAACGTGCCACACGCCAACGGGCATTATGTATCCTGGATGCGCTTCTCTCAATACTATAACTGTAGCCTGTCTTTTCTCTTTTTCCAATAATTCTAAAACAGCCAATCTTGCCGAGTAATAGCATCCTCCTATCTTCGCATATGTAGTTCTCCCTTTATACGTCTCTGAATCAGAATAAAGAACGAAGCTCGTGGGGCTCTGATTCCACAATGTTCCGGGATACCATGTCTCCATTGATTCATAGCTCCATGCCTGCGGGATCATAAGGATCTCAAATCTATTGTCAAGAAATACAGATTCATAGACGCGATACTCGTTAATTACAGGGAATCTCTTTACTTTTTCCATTAAATCCTTACTTAGCATGTCGTCGACAGCCGTGATGCTCCATCTCGTGGGCACGAGCTTTCTATTTTTCTCGATCCCGAAAGAACCTGTACTGAAAGCTTTCTGGATAGAAGAAACGGGAACATTCCTCTTGTACAAAAAATTTACAGCTTCCTTCGCTTTTAAATCTATATCATAATAGCATTTCTCCATTTTCCTGTCCCAGTAACTATTATCTATGGAGAGATCTTTTAAAGGTGCTGAAGCACCAAAAGGCTGGACTTCATCACTCATTATTACAGATCTTTTAGGCTTCTTTGAGAGAGTCATCTCAGAGTCGACAGGTTTTTTTGAGAGCGCTATCTCTCTTGTAAGTTCTATCATCTTGTTCCTGTCCCTTATGTTTGTCTTGTACATTCCTCTTACAAGCTTTATCCTGAAATCTGCAATCTCCTCTATACTCTTTCCGAACCATCTTTCAGGTGCGTCTATTATGGACGTATCTCCCACTTCTGGAGGTATCATTGGTCCTATATAGACATTGGGATACCCAATTCTCCCTATAAAGACACTTGGGGGGGAACTTCCATCTAATTCCGTTTTATCTAATAATTTATATTTAGAATGAAAGTTTAACTTGATAAGAATGGGACATTTTGATCTTCCGCATAACATTTTCGATCCTTTACACAAAACGCAGATATTCTTTTCCAGTTTTGCATTTTTTCCGATCATTCCATCCTTTCTTGCTATATCCACAACCTTTTTAGCAAACTTCATCAAAAATAATTCTCTTGAAAGGATAAAAATTTATCTATTAACTCTTTGCCCAGTCCCACGATGCCCAGGCTTCTCTTCCGTTTGTCTTCAGTATTTTTGAACACTCTGTACAGAAAAACTGTGTTTTATCGTCAATATCATATTCATTCAAAGAAATATTCATGACGCAATCTTTATTTTTGCAGTGTTTGAGCCCAAATGTATGTCCTAATTCATGAACAGATTCTTTTACAGTTCTTTCAAGAAGTTTTGTATTTGTGGCTTTATTTCTAAGTCTGAATATTGATACGAGAGCTATGGAATCATTAGCCTGTCCATAAAGCTCTATATACGGAGGGTCATATATGTCCACATCTGTTACTACGAGCACATTTCCTATCTCTTCAGTCAAGACTTTCTCGGCTTTATTTTTCATTTCCATTCCGAGATCAAAAAAGGGCTGAGTGAGATGTTTGCCGACCATCTCATTGTATGCGAGTTTTGGGATATTCAACGTTTTTTTAGGTATCATCTGGCAGGAGATGTCAATATCAGATTTTTTAAAAGATTTTTCTATTTCCTCCATCATTTTTTCCATGAATCTTATTCTATTTCCAACTTTTCCTGTGGGAACAATTCCAATAATCATATGAACACCTACTTTACTACGAGAACAGAACATCTTGCGAATCGTACTACTTCCTGAGCCGTACTCCCCAAGAGAATTCTTCTGACACCAGTCTCTCCTCTCGATCCGAGGACTATTAGATCTATTTTCTTATCCATGGCCAAAAAAACGATCTCGTCAGGAGGTTCGCCTGTTTTTATGAACGTTTCTACTCTCATCCCCTGAGCTTCTGCATACTCCTCTGCATCACTCATTATCCCCCCTGCCTGTGCATTTGTATGAGGATTTTCTTTTTTTATAACATTTACCACGTAAATCTCAGAGTTTGTGAGTTTCGCCAGTTTTATAGCTTTACTAAGAGCCTTTTTTGCCAGGTCTGAACTGTCCATCGCTACGAGTATCCTCTTGTACATAAAATCACTGATATAACTCTGCATCAAGCCTTTTAAAAATTTCTCTCTTGAGAGGTTCTATATCTCTATTTTTTGCAGATATTTTTATAGGTATATCCGCGATATATTTGAGATCTGACTTGTTTTGAGAGACTATCATAGGTATTTCCATACTCTTCACGTCTTCCAGTAAATTGAGCTGCTCCTCAAGTGAGTATCCACATGTTTCCGAAGGGTCTAAAACAAACACGATAAGATATGCTAAATGTCGCAAGGACAAAATGGCTTTTAGTTCCATCTCATTCCTATCCTCGAATTTTCTATCTAATAATCCTGGAGTATCTATGACCTGGATCTCATTATGTCTGTACTCAAAATATCCGATATTAATTCCTTTAGTTGTGAAAGGATAGCTCTGCACTTCTGGTTCGGCACCTGTAAGGTCATGTAAAACTGTAGACTTTCCAACGTTGGGCATTCCTGCGATGACAATAGTATAACAAGATTTCACTTCAGGAAGCTGTTTTAATTTCTCTCTTGCAGAGTTGAGAAACTCCATGTTATCTTCAATTCTCTTCAGAACTGAGATGTATCTGCCGTATGCTTCTTTTCTGAGTTTTCCCAGTCGATCTATATCTCTCGTTCTCTTCATTTTTCTTATAGTTTCGTTCTTTATTTTCTGTATCGTTTTCATTCCCCAGCTTAGAGCACCTATATTGTGCTTCAGTTCATCTAAACTTACTGTAATATCTATTAGCTCTCTGTAAAAAGGCTCGAGATATTCAAAAGTAGGATATCGCTTGACGACTTTCTCCAGCATCGAATTTATCACCTGCGATGCAACTTCGACTCTTGCCATCTCCTTATCTCTTATCTTAATCTCAAAAGGGATTTTTTTCTCGCGAAATTTAATCCTGGAAGCCCTTTTGAAAGCCTTTTCTATTATAAGGTCCTTGTTGATAATCGGAATATCCTTGAACATTAAAGAAGATTCTATACTCAGAACATAAAAAGGTTGGTGGTGAATGGTTTTTCAAAACTTATCATTTGAGTGAACGATAGATATTTATAAGAATATAGGCATAATATACTAGGGATTTTATGAATAAAGAAAATATAGGAAAAAGGCTGGCTATAGTGATAATAGTTACAATGATTTTGACTGCATTTAGTGGGTGTATTGGAGAAAAAACATCAGCACCAGAAAATGTAACAATATCTGAATTGAGGAGAGTTATAGAGATAAAAGCAGAAGGAGAGGTACTGCACTATCAAAGAGAATCTTTTTGGAGTAATGAAGAATTCTGTGAACTCTTAAAATCAAAAGAGAATTTTAAACTTAAAGAGATTGATTCTTTTAAGGAAACTCTGGAAAGATACAACAGAGATCTTGTTAACCCTAAGGTAGAGTTTGATGAATCAAAAAACTCAACTACTTTGATCTGCGATATAGAAGATGCAAAAGAAGGATCTTGGTTTGATTTTGATTGGCTCTTGAGACCCTACGATTTGGACTTTCTTGATAGTAATTTTGAAAGAAAAGAAAAAGAGTTTTACTGGAAAGGGGGGATTGATGGAGTAGAAACAGTAATAAGTATAAAATTTCCTTATCCTATCTCTAATTGCCATGAGCATGTTTGGCCAGCGAAATAAAAACTATAATCTCACATTTTGTAAAGGCAAGTTAAGGTTAGTATTGTGCGGGCACTGCGTTTGCAGTGCTTCTTTCTTTTCGAAAGTACAGGGGACTTCAGCGAAGCTGAACGTCGTCAACACTTCGATGTAGGCAAAACCTACATCTATCTGTATTGCACCGAGGTTTCAGTGCTACCGAAAAACTTATATTAATCTTTCTCATAGAAAAACGATAAAGCGGCTGTAGTGTAGCGGTAGCACATGGGCCTGCCACGCTCATGACTCGGGTTCGAATCCCGACAGCCGCACTTTTTTACCAGTTTACAGAAGAAACCCTGTCGTATGCTCCGCATTGCCTACAGATTTTCCGAAATCCTCCAGGACAGTTTCTTTTCCTGTTCTTCTGTTTGTGAGGGACAGATCGGAGATAACTGCAGGATACTCATTGTAAACTAATTTGCTTGGGATGATACCGAGAGTTTTTTTCCTGAATGTCCATGAAGAGTGAGAGTAAGACTGCACGGTAAAGTTTATTTTTTCATGTCCGTTCTCCCCCGAGACTGTAAATGTGGGCAGCTTCCCTGATTTCTCTATCTGCATATCGGCGAACTCATGTATTCTGTTGCCATCGAAAAATGATATGTTTTTCTTGAGAGATTTTCCAAATAAATGAGGATTGAAGTAGGTCAGGATACCTCCATTCTCAAAATGGAATACCCCCCAGTACCAGGATGGTGAGGGAGCATTCACAAAAACACGCTGGAAATAGGCACTTCCGTGAATATTTTCGTCTCCGATCTTCCCACTTAATTCGTGGTGGTTTGATCTCAGTAAAGAATAGCCTATATTCCTGAAGTATGTATGCGAGTGATACGTGGAAGTTGCAAAATTGTGTTTATTTTTTGCTTCTGCAACGAATCTAAAATCATCTCCGATTCTTACTTTTTTTTCGTTTTTATGTACAGAGAAAGACGTGTAGGTATTGGAATTTGAGAAGAGTTCATTATCTGTTACGTTTATCTTGCACTGTTCAAGGAGAAAGTTGTGGTGCATCTTTTCTCCATCAAGGTACCATGCGGCGACGGCTCCATCGAGTTTATTTCTATCCTGGGAATGATTTAATCTAATTTTTAAATTGTTGCAATTAATCTGCTTCACATTTTTTGTGGACCAGAGAATCATTAACTGCCGGGGTTTTTTAGGATTTTTTGGATTATTAAAGAAAAACAACCAAAACCACCACCACCAGGCTCCGCGAGGTCTTGGCTCATCTTTTATATCAAAAACTTTCCGTTTCAGATCGATTGAATTTACTTCTTCTTCAATATATTTTTTGAACCGTCCTATTTTCTTTAACTCCGGATCAATTAGTCTCTCTCTTGTTTGATGTTCGCTCATTGATTTCAATAACTCGTCTTCTTCAGATACCATATTGAAATAAAATATATAGTCTACACTTATAAATTTTTCTCATTTAAATACCCACCTCAGTAATGATTTTGTTTCTTAGAAATTTAATTTTTAATTCGATGCAAAAGTTTAATATTAGCGAATTTCCAACATCCCCTCATGTGATTACTACACTGTAATGATAAGATATTGTAGAGAGCCTGGAGACAGGGGGGTGTGGGAGAGTGATAATAGCATTCCAGACCCTCCAATAGTATATGAGTGTGGGAGTTTATAAATATTTTTTTGGGAGAATAAGATATCCACGATCCCATGTGCAGAGTGGTCTCACGAGTATAAGTGGGATTTTTATAATAATTTTTAAAAAAGAAAAAAATGGAAAGTTTAAGGTAGTGTAGCTCCGGTAAGAATTATAGATACTTTATCCGTTTTCTCCAGTTCGTCCCACCAGTACGTTTTTATAGTGACCTCAGCTTTTATTAATCCAATATCTGAGTACCAGTGGTATCCTTCTTCTATCCATTCCGTTTTGCCCCAATCTTCATTGTCATACGGAGAAAGAAAAGTCACGGTGTGTCTCATGTAGTACTTTACTCTCGCACATCTGTATGTCTTTCCACCCGCCTCTATGTCTTCAAATCCTTCGATGTATATCCTTCGTTCGTATGTGCCTCTTCCTTCTGCAAAGCTGCCACTCCACATGCTCCAATCGACCATAAATGTTCTTAATTGTCCTGTAGCGATCTTTTCTGCTCCTTTGACTAGTGGATATATGCACGGGAGATCTGGATTTTGATAATCACAAACATATATATTATCACTGAATTTAGTTCCGCCGATCGTATCACTCACTACTGCTTTAAGATTCCAATTGCTATCATATATGTAGGTGTAATCACCGCGCCAGTAAGTCTTTTTTGGTTTTGCGTTCCAAAAGTCTGTCACCCCCCATCTAAACCATGGGGTTCTGTCTCCTTCACGCGGGCTGTTATAAGCTATTGTACATCCCCACTCATTTCCGCCGACTGTATAAAGATAGTTCAATCTTGTTCCTACCTCATACTCTGGACGATATATCTTTTCTCCTTTGGGCTCTGTTGACGGTGGAGCAGTAGTTGGGGCGGGTGTGGTCGGGGATGGTGTGGTGGCAGGCGGAGTGGTCGGTGTTGGCGTTTCTAAAGGTGCTACAGAGATCGTTTCTATTAAATTCCCTGCTTTTATCTCTATATTTCCTTCTGTATCTACTGTTTCCTGGAATTGCACTGTTTTTGAACTCTTTCCTTCCAATTCTATATTTTGCGTCTCTGATTTACTCCCTATCGTCACAAGAATCGTATAACTTCCCGAAGAATCTCCTTTATTCTGGACGTCTACAAGAATAGTCAGTGTATCTCCTACTTCAGGATTCTCGGGAATCACTCTTAGATCGGTAATCTCGAACTCTGCGGAGGACGTAGTAGCCGGAGCTGTCGTTGGGGTGGGCGTGGTCGGGGATAGTGTGGTAGCAGGCGGTGCTTCAGTAACGCATCCTAAGAACAGCAATGTTATCAAAACGATCTCGACAAATTTTTTTATAAAAATTTTTTTCATACAGTAAAAATGCTTTTATTCTTCTTATATTTT
>Ga0315549_1000973_pt1 | contig 31732 bp, 25 predicted proteins | sample SalMarSW160200MG_FD_203101 | JGI IMG/M metagenome (GOLD analysis project Ga0315549, IMG submission 203101) | Salt marsh sediment microbial communities from the Plum Island Ecosystem LTER, Massachusetts, United States - Salt Marsh Sediment SW1601-200 ... | reverse complement strand
CAAGTTTTATTATAAAACTAAACTAATTATTGATGATATTTCTCTTAAATTTGAAAGAGGATGTTTATATGGGATAATAGGCCCAAATGGTTCGGGAAAAACTACATTATTAAAACTTATGATTGGTATTTTAAAAAAAAATTTTGGTGATATATATGTTGACGAAATTAATCTACAAAAATTTTCCATTCGCGATGTTGCTAAACGCTTAGCATTAGTAAATCAAACAAATTATATAGAATTTGATTTTAAAGTAAGTGAAATAATAAAAATGGGGAGATATGCTTCTATTAGTCGTTTTTCAAATGAAACAAGAGAAGATAAAAAAATCGTAAATGATGTTATAGAACAATTTAAATTAACCAATTTAAAAAATAGGATATTTAATACTTTGAGTGGCGGAGAACAACAAAAGGTAATAATTGCTAGAGCTATTGCTCAAAAGGCAAGGATCCTAATGCTAGATGAACCCACTTCTCATTTAGATATAAATTATCAACTAGAATTTATGAATTTGTTTAGGAACTATGTAAATAAAGGTGTAATTGTAATAGTAGTTCTACATGATCTAAATATAGCAGCTCAATATTGTGATAAAATAATACTAATGAATCATGGTAAAATTGTAGATTTTGGTGAAACTCTAAATGTTTTAACAAAACAAAATATTCAAAAAACTTATGGAATTGATGCTGTAATTAAAAAAAATATTTTTACGAACTCTCTATATATTACTCCTTTAAAAATTAATAAATTAGTTTATAAAAATATAAAAAACCAAAAAAAACTAAAAAAGATTCATGTAATATGTGGTGGAGGTTTAGGCTCAGAAATTCTAATTAATATAAAAGATTATGAAGTATCTGTAGGAATTATTAGTATATTAGATGATGACTATACTTTAGCAAAAGAATTAGAATATACAATAATTTCAGAATCGCCATTTTCCTCAATATCAAAAAAATCAAGATTAGAATTAGAAAATAAATTATTTAATGCTGATCATATAATTTTAGCTAATATTCCTTTTGGTAATGGAAATCTGCCTAATCTCAAGATTTTAGGAAGTATAGATCGAAATATAATTATTTTTGAAAAAGATCCAATCGATAAACGAGATTATACAGGTGGTTTAGCAACTAAAATATATAAAAAATTGAAAGGAAAGGATAATGTGAGAACTGTATTTAGTATAAAAGAATTATTTAAAATTCTTCAAATAAACCAAGATTAATATGAATATAAAAAAGCTAATGAATGATAGAATTACATTTACTCATAAACACCATGGGGGTGAAATTTATAATTTAAAATCTTCTAATCATATTCTTGATTTTAGCACTAATATAAATCCATTTTTTTCATTTGATCTATTTAAGCAATCATATATAGATTCAATGTGTGATATTGATAAATATCCAGATAGCTATTCAACGGAATTGCGAAAAGAATTAATAAATTATTTTTGTAACAAGATTAATATTAATAATTTAATTGTAGGTGCTGGATCGATGGATTTAATTTCTATATTTTGTGAGAGTTTTATAAGAGTGAATGATGAGATTATTATCAGCCAACCCACATTTTCAGAATATGCTTGGGTAGTAAAAAAAAATAAAGGAAAAATAATCAATGTGTATAGAAGTCCAAAAGATGAGTTTCAAATTAATAGCAATACTTTATTAGAAAAAATAACGTCAAAAACTAAAATAATATTTATATGTAATCCCAATAATCCAAATGGTTTTTTAGATAATCCCAATGAACTCTTGAATATAATTAAAAATGCATCTTATAATGGAATACTTGTTTTTTTAGATGAAGCTTTTATTGATTTTACAGGAGAATCAAATTCATTCCTTTCATATATTAATCATTTTGATAATTTATTTATATCAAGAACTTTTACGAAATTTTTTGGTCTTGCAGGTTTGAGAATTGGATATGCTGTAAGTTCTCCAGAAATAATTAAATTTTTAACTAAATTTCAGAATCTTTGGTCTGTAAATTCAATAGCTCAAAATATAGCAAAGAATGTTTTAAAATTAAAGAAATTTGTTCATAATTCAATTACTTTCTTTTCTAAAGAGATTAAATTTGTATCTTCAAAATTAAATCAAATCCCTAATTTGAAAATATATCCAACTAATTGTAATTTTATTTTAATGAATTTAAAAAAAACAGGATTAAAAGCTTCAGAATTAAAAAGATATTTGTTAGAAGAGGGAATATTAATCAGGGATTGCTCAAATTTTCTAGGTTTAGATGAATATTATGCAAGAATAAATATCAAAACAAGAGATCTAAATATCAAACTATTAAATTCTATACAAAAAATAATTACATGAAATAGTTTTCAAAAATGAACGATAAAGCAAAACATTTACTTAATAGTATTATCAAAAAGAAACAAATTATAGGTAAAAATACCAATTGTGATTATTTTCCTTGTCATGATGAGCTTGAAGATTGTACATTCTGCTATTGTCCATTTTATCCTTGCAATGAAATAGATACAGGAGGCTTTATGAAAGTAAGCTCTATCAATAAAAAAACAATATGGGCTTGTTCCTCATGTGAATTTATACACAAGAAAAAGAATACTATAAAAATTCTCGAAGCATTAGCCAATTTAAATTCTGAGATTCAATTGATTCCAAAAGAGAAATTAAAGAAAATTCGCAAGAACATTATATCTCAAAAAGGTGATTCTTTTTAAAATTAAAGCTAAAACAATAATGATACAGGGAACAACTTCACACTCAGGTAAATCTTTTTTAGTAACTGCCTTATGTAGAATTTATCGTAATATGGGTTATAAAGTCGCTCCATTTAAGTCTCAAAATATGTCTTTAAATTCATTTGTTACAAGAAATGGGTTTGAAATAGCTCGCTCCCAAGTGATTCAAGCTATAGCTGCAAAAACTTTACCTATTGTTGAATTTAATCCTATTTTATTAAAACCAATGGGTAATAAAATCTCCCAGATAATCTTAATGGGTGAACCATTCGCGGATACGGCTCCTAAGAATTATTATCATCACTTTATTCCTAAATTAATTCCTTATGTTGAAAATGCTCTTCTTAAATTATTAGAAGAATATGATATTGTTATTATTGAAGGAGCTGGTAGTCCAGCAGAAATTAATTTGAGAGATAATGATATTGCTAATATGTTTGTGGCGAAATTATATAAGACTCCCGTCTTATTAATAGCAGATATAGACAGAGGAGGTGTATTTGCATCAATTTTCGGGACAGTTAAATTATTAATCCCCGAGGAAAAAAATCTGATAAAATTTTATATAATTAATAAATTTAGAGGAGAAGCGAAATTACTCAATAATGGTTTGGAACAACTTAATAAATTAATTGGGAGAAAATGTCTTGGAATAATCCCTTATATAGATGATCTAAAGATTCCTTCAGAAGATTCATTATCTTTAGAAAATCATATTTCGAGAGGATGTATAAAAATTAAAGTGATAAGGTTGCCAAGAATTTCAAATTTTACAGATTTTGAACCATTGCATTGGGAGGAAGATATTAATTTATCTTATGTTGATGATCCAAATAAATTAATTGATGCGGATGTTATTATAATCCCTGGAACCAAAAATACAATAAAAGACCTAAAATGGATGATTGAAAAAGGCTTTTTTTCCAAGTTAAAAGAATTAGAAAGATTGAATTATATGATTTTTGGTATATGTGGAGGATACCAAATTTTAGGGAAGACAATTTATGATAAAAAAATAGAAGGAGATTTTGAAAATAAATACTATGGTTTAGGTTTTTTATCAATACATACAGAATTTCTTTCATATAATAAAATAACAAAACAAATTCAAGCTGAAATTATTAATTTTCCAATATTTAAAGGTAATGTTGTAAAGGGATATGAAATTCATATGGGAAATGTCAAATTAGAAGATACTGCCATTCCTTTTTTAAAATTACTAAGAGATAATAATAGTAAGAAAAATAAAATTATAGGTGTAATAAACAAGAAAAGAAATGTTATTGGAACCTATTTACATGGATTATGGGATAATGATTCTTTTCGCCACAGATTCATAGATTATGTCATTTCAAAATCAAATAAAAAAAGTATTAAAAGTGAAAAAACAAATCTTAATGATTTAATTGAGGAAAATATTGAAAAAATAGCGCATATAGTAGAAAAAAGTATTGATATTAGTGAAATTAATAAATTATTGGGAATTGAGTGATTCTTTTGTTTAATATATTTTATTCTAATCATTTTATATTATTTAATTCTTTAATACTCTTATTTGCATTGGGTTTAGATTTAATTATAGGAGATTTTAAATCAAAATATCATCCTGTCAATATAATTGGTTTATCTATTATATTTTTGGAAAATAAACTTAAAAAAGGTAAACCAAAGTTAGATAAAGTGATTGGAATAGTTTTAATAGTTTTAGTAATTCTTATATTTTGTGTTCCTCTTCTTTTTATTCAAATTTTGATATTTGAATTATTATTTTCTCTATTTTTCAACAATAATCTAAATCTGATTATTATAATAATATTTTCTCTCCTTATGAGTGCTATTTTCAAATGGTCATTTGCATTAAAATCATTAGGTGACGCTACAATACCAATTAAAAACGCATTAATAAATAATAATTTAGAAAAAGCAAGATATCACCTTACTTTTATTGTTAGAAGAAATTGTCATGAACTTGATAAATCGTATATTATATCTGGAGCGGTTGAATGTATAGCTGAAAGTATTACTGATGGAATTATAGGTACATTATGGTTTTATTTTATTGGATCATTTTTTGGGATAATAGTGTATAAGTTTTTTCACCAAAGATATCTATGGTTATTATTAGGTATTCCTTTCGCATACATATATAGGATTATTAACACTGCAGATAGTATTGTTGGTTATAAAGATAAAGAACACGTAAATATAGGATGGTTTTCAGCAAGAATGGATGATATTGCTAATTATATTCCAACTAGGATTATTATTATTTTTATGATCTTAGTAGGCAAAATATTAGGATATAATATAAAAAATGCATTAAGGATAATAAAAAATGATAGAAATAAAACTGAAAGTATTAACGCAGGATGGACAATCGGAACAATGGCTGGGTTGTTAAACATCCAACTTGAAAAAATTGGTAAATATAAATTAGGGAATCCAAACCGTTCATTGGAACCAGAAGATATAGCCATTGCTTATAGAATATATAAATTAACAGTACTTTTGTTTACGTTATTTTTATTACTTCTATTTATTATAATTTGGTTTGTTTTATATTAGATATAAAAAAAAGTGATAATTTAATTGCGAGAATATCTGACAAATATCAAAAACATCAAAATCTTCAATGATAAAAAAAATATAATTATTAAATCCAAATATAGATTAGAATGTTTAAGTAATGCTTCAATTAATGGGGGACGTGTAAAAATAAAAAATATTGTAAATCATCATGTTCCTCTAAATTTTAAAAGTAATAATCTTCAGAAAGAATTGAAATTTGTAAAGATTAAATATAAATTATCAAATTCAACGGTTGGATTATTCACAGCTGTAAATATAAATGATGCTGTTAATCTTAATAATAATATAGATGATATTAACTATACAATTATTATAACGGCAGGAATCGGTAATGCAAGTATTCCTTTAATTAATAACATTGAAAATAAAATAGAGAAATTTTTCAAATATAAACCTGGAACAATAAATACTATTCTATTAATAAATGGTAAACTATCCGAACATGCTTTAGTTAATTTATTTATTGTAATTACCGAAATTAAAACATATTTCTTTAATTGTTCTAACATAAAGACTAAACATGGATTATCAGCAACAGGAACATCGACGGATACGATTGTTATCGCATATACAAATAAAGGAGGATTAATTGAATGGGCTGGTCCAGCAACAAAATTTGGAGGATCTATTGGAAATGATATCTTTTTATTATTACAAAAAACTATATATAAAAGTGAGTAGATTTACGTTAATATTTTTAAAGAATATTAAAAATAGTCTCTCTTTTCTCACAAGATTTTCGATAAAAGAGAAAGCTGATCTGAATGAAGATATTGCTCCTAATATTTGGGTCTTTCCTATTATAGGAATGATGATTGGGCTCATTTTTAGTATTATCAATATGATTGTTTCATTAATTCTACCAATGTTTCTTGTTGGATTCCTTACTCTGGGATTTCTAATATATATAACTGGTGGCCATCATTGTGATGGATTATTCGATTTAGGGGATGGATTAATGGTGATGGGATCGCCCAAACATAAATTAGAGGTCATGCACGATAGTAGAATTGGAGTAGGTGGAGTTTTATTGGGATTCACTGTATTATTATTGACAGGAATTAGTATATCTTATTCAAATAATTTTATATTATTAGCATTGATATTAAGCGAAATTAGTGCAAAATTTTCTATGGTTGCTGCTTGTTCTTTAGGAAGATCTGCTGAAACTAAAACGATAGATAAATTTATAAAATTAAATACTAAAAAACATATGATTAAGTCACTTACCTTATCGATGTTTTTAATTCTTTGCTCTATTATTTTCATAAATATATTTAATATAGTATATGAAAATTTTTTTTTTTTAAAACTAATCTTTATAAAACAAAATTATATCGAAATTTGTAATATAATTCAAGTTATCATTATAATTTCTATTTTTATAATAGGATCAATTATCCCTATGATTTTTATTATAAAAATATCAAATAATAATTTTAATGGTCTTACAGGTGATTGCCTTGGAGCTTTAAATGAGATAACAAGATTGTTTGTTTTAATTTTACTTTTGTCAATTAATTCTATAGGATATATATAATCATAATAAATTCAAGGAACAATAATGCAAATACCCGTAATAATCATGGCAGGAGGTAAATCAAATCGTTTTAATTTCAATAATATTAATATAAAATATAGAGAAAAACCTTTGCTTCCTTATAAAAATAAATATATTATCGAGCATATAATTGATGGATTATTAAATTCTAATAATATTAATAGAGTAATTGTGGCTGTTTCACCACATACACCTCATACAAAAATAATATTAAAGAAAAGAAAATTACCTATTGAATTATTAAATACTCCTGGAAGAGATTACCATTTTGATATAGTATATATTATTAAATCTTTAAATTTAAATATTACAATGACAATTTCAGCAGATTTACCATTAATAAAACCATATTTAATTGATGATATAATTGAACAATATTTTATTTTAAATAAACCCGCACTTTCACTCATGTCCAGTATTGATATATTTAATAAATATAAATTAAAACCAACATGCACTTTTAAAACAAAGAGAAATGAAAAAGTGCTAGTACCATTAGGTATTAATATTATTGATGGTCGTTTGATTGATCAAAAAGATTTAGAACAAGCAATAGTCATAGTTAAAGATAAAGAATTTTTATTTAATATAAACACCATTGATGATTATTATAAACTATTAAATTTATGAATTAGGAAAGATATTTAAATTATTTTGAAATAATTAAAATAGTGAATATTTAATTGAATATATATTTAATACGACATGCTAAAGTGAAAATAGACAATAATATCTGTTATGGGCAATCTGATATAGAACTAACAGATAATTTTAAAAATGAGATTAATATTATTAAGAATAAAATTAATTTTCCATTAAATATGGTTTTTTATAGTAGTCCTTTAATAAGGTGCAGATTACTCGCGAAAGAATTAACCAAAAAGAAAATAATAATAGATAAAAGATTGTTAGAATTAAATTTTGGAGATTGGGAATTAAATGATTGGAAATCAATAAGAAAATCTGAATTGAATAAATGGTTAAATAATATCAAAAAATATACTTGTCCAAATGGTGAATCATATTTAGATTTATATAAGAGATCAAAAGATTTTTTTAATGACTTAATTAAGGAAAATCATAAAGAAGTTTCTATTATAACTCATGCTGGTGTTATAAGATCTATTTTATCATATGTTCTGAAAATTACATTAGATAATTCATTTATCATAAATATAGATTATGGAAATATATCAAAAATTATTGTAAATTCAAAGAAAAAAAGCCACCCGATTTATAACATTGAATATATCAATAAGTAAGAAATTAAAAAGAAATACTTGGTACTGTTTAGGGAATGGTAGTTCAAATTCGATTTCTGTTGGATCTAACTTTAAACAATATCAGAAATATTTCGTATTTCTCCTCAATGGGGAAAAATTAAAGTTTAAATGGGAAAATAAAAATAAAAACCTTGCTAAATATCTTTATTAGGACGTTTTAATTTTTTGAATTCCAAAGCCATTTAATTCAAAAAAATTTGCATCAGCACAAGAAATGCAAAGAAATTTTCCATCTTTTTGAATAGCTCTCGTTATCATAGTAGATTCTTGACATTTATAACAAGTGATACTTTCGTGGATCGGTGCATACTCTGGAAATTTAATATTATGAACATGTTCTATTTTAAACAAAGTCTCAACATCTAAAGCTACTATTTTAAAGGAAGTTTCTCGTGCTAAATCCATGAAAGATTCCATATCATTCTCAGTTCCTTCCCTTTTTTTAATAATTTTCTCGAAAAGGTCATTATATTGCTTATTTTCAGTAAGTTTTTCTCGTTGATTATCTTTTAATGATAAGCGAATTCCATCACCTTTTCTATTTGTAAATGTGAAAGCAGTTTTGCTTAAATCCCGAAAAATCAAGGCATTATTACCAAGAGTACAGCCCGTTATCATTTGAATTCCATCAACGGAACAATTATTAGTTTCTGCAATCACCAAGACATTTTCCATCCCTTCATTTTTCCATCCCATTTCATTTATCATGTAAGCTCCCGCCATAACTCCAAACGCTAACCCGGGACAATAATGCCCGTGTAAAACTGCTGCTTTTTTCAACAATGTTTTTAAATCCCAACTTCGAATTAATTTCATGAACTCCATGCGGGGATATTTTAGGTAGCCCTCTTCTTTCATTTTTTCTTTTTCTTGGAGATCCATTGTCAAGACAAATGGTTTAATATCAATTACGGGCGTTCCGTTGATTGCGTCAAGACCTTCTACTTTCAATTCTCGTCCCGTTCGTCCTAAGAGCTTGACGGTTGTTAGTCCGATAGAACTTGGTCTATGTTGAGATCTGGAGGCAAAAACTCCCTTGGTTTCACCGCTATAAGTAGGACCTATTAATTCTTTAGCCCGTTCAACTCTATGAAAATAAAAAAGAACTTGTAGGTATTCAATATTATCAATTTTATAAAGCCCTTCTTCATATTTTTCATGAATAACTATCGTACTTATCTTTTTTTTCATTTTAAAAGGGTCATCGGGTTCTGAAAAAATATTTCTCACGACGCCAATTTCATTTACTTCCAACATTTTTACACCTCTTCATTTTTTTATTTCTATATCCTCATATTTAATTTTTAATAATAGAATCTTCTATGGATTCTTCCGGCATTATAAAAATCCGATTTCCTCGTTGTATCATGGATACCTTAATTCCATATACTATTTCTATATTTTCTTTTGATAATATTTCCTTTCCTCCTTTAGCAAATATTTTTCCCTCATTTAAAATAATTATCTTGTCACAATATTTTAACGCGAGGTTTAAATCATGAATTGCTACAATAATTGTAATGCCCCCTCTTTTGGTTTCAAGAAGTAGATTAAGAACCTCAATTTGATGTTTAAGATCAAGATTTGCAGTGGGCTCGTCTAAAAGAAGGATCTTGGGTTTTTGAACTAAAGCACGAGCAATATATACTTTCTGGCGCTCTCCACCACTTAGCTGACTAATATCCCTTAAGGCAAACTTACCTAATTTAAGACGCTCTAAGGTCTCTGCCACGATCTTTTTATCTTCTTTACTTTCTGTCCAATTAATATGAGGTTTTCTTCCCATGAGCACCGTTTCAAATACAGTTGTCGGAAAAATATTCCCTTCTCTTTGAGGAACATATCCAATTTTCTTCGCAATTTCACGTCTATGCATTTCTTTTTGATCATTATTGTCAATAAATATTACCCCAGCTTGTGGTTTTAGGATTCTATCAAGGTTTTTTAACAATGTACTTTTTCCTGATCCGTTAGGACCGACAACGCCAAGAAATTCGCCCTTATTCACTTGAAAACTTAAGTTTTTTAAAATCGGAACACTATTATATGCAAAATTTAATCCTTGGACGTTTAATATCACCAATATCCCCTTTTTTCTTTTTTTAATAATAGATATAAAAAAAGTGGCGCTCCTAAAAAAGAAGTCAAAATACCTACGGGTAAGACGATCGGAGAAATTATTGTTCTTGCAATAATATCCGCTATTAATAAAAATAATCCTCCAAATAAACTTGATGCCGGAATTAAATAACGCTCATCAGATCCTATAATTCTGCGGACAATATGAGGAACAACGAGCCCTACAAACGCAATGATTCCGAAAAAGGCTACTACAATCGAAACTATGAGAGATGCAACGATCATGCCAGAGATCCTTATTTTATCTGTATTCACTCCCAAACTTTCTGCAGTTTCATCCCCCGTATTTAAAGCATTATAATTCCAAGCATTCCTGATAAAAAAGAGTAATGCGGGAATGATAATTATAAGAAGGAGGAAGAAATTTTCCCATGTTGATCTGCTTAAATCGCCAAACGTCCAAAATAGTATTGAAGCAATTTGAACATCACTGGCAAAATATTGTATGGCGGCGCTTAAAGCTGCGAAAAGCGAGCCAAGAATGACTCCTGTTAAGATCATCGTTTCTGGTTTAGCATTTTTAAACTTGATCAATAAAAGAATAATGAACGTGCTAAAGAGAGAAAACAAAAACGCAAAGATTGTAATTGAATAAGGGTTGTTAATCAATACCGCATCAGAAGTATCGCTATGCACGCTGCCTGCCCCAAGAACAACAATTGCAAAAGATACTCCAAAAACGGCAGCTTGAGAGATACCAAGTGTAAAGGGAGATCCGAGTGGGTTTCGAAGGATACTTTGCATGGAAACACCTGCCAATGCTAATGCAATTCCCGCTATAAATGCGGATAAAACACGCGGCATTCGTATTCGCCATATAATTAACCCGTGAATTCTTTCTCCACCACCAAAAAGGACTTTAATCGTGTCAAAAAATGAAATTTCAAAAGCTCCTAAAGTTATTCCTATTATGATGAAAAATAATATTAAAAAAAAGGTAAGAATAAGAAAATTCTCTCTCCTTTTATTAAATTTTTTATAATCTTTTATAATTTCTTCTGCATTCATTTTTCAACACACTCTTTTATATTATTATGCAGCATCAATTTCCGCATGAGTGATATTGTGAAAACCCTCATAACCAGGAACATATGCATTTGCCATATTTTCATAAACTCTTTCTCCAAGAAATTTCTCGTAAATATTATTATAAATATTTCCATTAGTATAATTTAGGTCAGAGAATTGGTCAGGAAAAAATCTTTTTCCTAAATAATATGCATCAATAAAAATAGTATCATAATTGGTAGAATACCAATTATAGCCTAAAGTCATAACAGCTCTTGGAGGTACTGTCTTAATACAATTCAAATCTCCTGCTCCCATCTCTAATGTTTTATTTTGCAAATCTACCATGCACATATTATAACCTCCAGAATCGACTATAATATAATCTAAGGTACCATCGACTCTTTCCCATTGAAAAAGTTGTTCAATATCAATGTAAGCATGTCCATAAGCAACATTTTCAGCAGAGTTCTTGCCATTAATAAAAGCTAAAGGTGCATATTGACATTCAGTTGATCTAATTCCATGAGTCCCATAATAACTGGCACCTGCAACATAACACCACTCTTTTACAGCATCAGGGATGTTTTTAGTTCTATTGTTAAGATCTTCAATCATCTCATCAATATCATTAATCAATTCTTCTGCTCTATTACCCTTACCAAGTATTTCTCCGAGTAGTCTTAACGAATTGTAAAAGTCATTGCGCCCTTCGTTTAAATCTCCATATTGAAGATTCACAACGGGAATACCTGTCAATTTTTGCAAATTGTCTGCATCTGCTATGGTAAGATAAGTTGAAAAGATTATATCTGGTTCTTGGGCTAAAATTAGCTCAGGATCTCCACCAAATTGAGGGCCTATACTAGGTAGGGCGGATAATTCAGGATAAGCAAAAGAGTAAGGTGTTGGATTATATTCTTTTTCGATATCTTCAACTCCACATACTAAATCTTTAGCATTCATGTAAATAATTAATCGTAAACATCCCGCATTTATTCCCACAATTTTATTAATATTATTTGCATTAGGTATATTTACCTTTCGTCCTAATAAATCAGTTATACTCCTTTCATATGGATTATCTCCAAAATTTATATAGTTATTATTGATTCCAATCCCTGCAATGGTTGAAATAATAATAATAACCACGATCCCGCTACCTATTAATTTTTTATTTTCCATTTTTTCATTATTTTTTATTTATTATAATCAATTTTAAAAATGAAAACCAATATTTAAAATAGTATGATAAAATTAGAAGAAAGTATGAAAGCACAATAAAGAGTCATTGAACTTAATAGAGTTAATTATTTTAGATAATAAACTATTTAAATGATTTTTATTGTTCATATATAAAATTTTATCATAATAAATAAAAAATAACGAGAATGGTTTAAATTAGGTGATGATTTATTAGCAACTGATAATTTTAAATTAATAATTAGGAGTTATGATAAATTTACGCCAAAATATTTAAGATTGAACACAGAAAAACCGATAAACACTATATTCGCATTTCAACGAAGGAAGGTAAGATCATAGGCAAATCAATACAGCTAATCCAAATTCCTGGTCCCTTAAAATCCCAGATAGCCATTCCGGCAATTGTAGATTTCTATTATGATAGAAGTAAAGTGAATAATTAATTATATAAATAAAATGTGTAAAATCATCATCTTTAATAAAATTGATTAGAAAATAGAAAATACCAAATAATCAATTTCATATTTATCGATTTCCTCTGTATCTCCTATTAGATTTTTTACTCCTTCTATAATCATAAATTAGTTTAATTATTCGAAGGATTATTGCGACTATTGCGCTTATAGCCGCCCATAACCACGCATTTTCCCACCAATTAGTTTTTGATTCATCTAATACTTTCACTATTATAGTATTAACCTGACAAGAGTTATATAGATCTATATTGATTCTATTTATCATATAATGTTTAAAATTAATAATTTTGTTGTAAAAAGGCTCCAAAGAATTAAATTTAAAAATATTTTGAATTAAGATAAAACATAAAAAAAGAGATATTATGAGTATAGAATTAATTAAAATAATATACTCCAGTTTATTTAGTTTCGATTTCATTATAGTCTTCTAAACCTTTAATTGGATAATATAATAATTATAATAACTTGAATATTATATATAAAAAATTAAATTTCTTTTTAAATAATTTGATTTCATTAAAAATCTCAGTTGTTATCATTAAAGGAATTATAAAAAAAAAAAAAACATTCAAATCTTTGGTTTAAAATAAAGGCTGCTTATTAAAGTTTGTTGAATTCTTAACCTACAAGATAGGAAAAAAAAGGTAAGTGAATGATAAGAATTAATATGTCTATGATAGCAAAAACGTGCTGTGAATATGTAAAACTTAAAAAGAGATCAATTAACATGAGGATTATTACGTATAAGGTTGGAAATCGTATTAAGCTGGATCTCAACTCGGCAATTAACATCATAATATAATTTACAAGAGAAAAACATATTTTCTTTTTCCTACCCAATGAATCCTTTATAGAGTAGGAATCATTCCTATCACAAAGGAATGGTTATTTACGATATAAAACCCTACTCGAATTAGAAGCGATTTTGCACATATAGAAAATCAAAGTTTTTTGGCTGTGAGTAGTTCACTTTTTTAAGAAGTTTATAATTAATTCATTCACATATGGTGCTTGGTCTAAAAATACATGATGTCCTGCGTTTTCAATAATTTCCATCTTACTATTAGATAAAATCTCATTCATTTCATCCAACACTAATCTTGGAGATAATTTATCATTAAAACCTGCAATTATTAATGTTGGATTATTAATTTCATGTAATCTATCTAAAATATTATGCATGGAACCAGCTTTTTCTAATCGGTCAAAATCATCAGAAGTCATTTGATTATCTTTGAATTCCTCTATTAAATCTTCAGCTGAAAATAAATCATAAACTTTTTTCTTTGGTTCTGCCTTTAATTGTTTAATAACCTCTCGATGATGCATAAATTTAGCATATTTCCAAAATGCTTGTTGTTTATTAGTTTTAGCAAGTTCAGATAGTTCTTTAAGTGTATTCTTGAAAATAGACAACCCTGATCCTTTATAATTAGTTCCTATTAATACAAGTTTATTTATTATTTGTGGGTATTTCAATATGAAATTTTGAGAAACGAATCCTCCCATAGATTGTCCAATAAGATGGGCTTTATCAATATTGAGGAATCTTATTAAATCCCTTAAGTCATCTACTAATGTATCAAGGGTAAAGTCTTTATCAGAATGTTCTGATATACCAGAGCATCGTTGATCATATATAATTATTTTAAAGAACTTAGATAGTACTTTGTATTGAGCAATCCAAATCTTGCTAGTGGCTCCATATCCATGTAATAATATGATTGGATATCCTTCTCCATGAATCTCATAATATAATTTCACATCTTTAAGATTTGCAATTGGCATAATATTTTAATTTAATTTGTTTTTATTTATGTTTTTTCACTATTATATAATTCAGATATAAATGAATTGAGTCTATTGGGATATAAATTTTCCAATAAAATTTTACATGCAACAATAAGTTTATCCTGACCTGTCTTAATAATCTCATCTAAAACGAATTTATTAGGTCATTTAATTTATTTTTTTCAAATAATAGTTGCTTTAGCTCAATTGCATCATTTTCAGCTTCAGATTATTTACTTTTTTTTGCTTTCTCTAAAAAAGTAGATGATTCGGTCTCATATAAATTATTTAAGAATTAAGATCTCCTACTAAATCTTTAAATTATATTGATTAATATTTTCATTCCTTAAAGATATGACAGATATCATTTATTAGAGTGAGTTTAGTGGATATATTAATTCCTCCCATACTTCAGAAGGAATATAAATATTATGATAAAGATTTTTCAGTAAAAATAGTTTAAAATGGAAATCCTATTTCAGGTGGATTATTATCACAAGATCTAGGATTCCATATTTTTGCTATTAGTTGTTATGTTGGAGAAATAATACCTAAATCATTAGGAGGAAAATGGAATGGTGATGATTCTGATCCTCAAGCAGAAATCAATATTAATTTAGAATTACCTGATTCATCAATAATTTGGCCAGTTCAACGAGTGATGAAAAGATATAAAAATTGATCTGAGGATAATATTGTAGCTTATGGATCAATTCTTGGATTAAGAATAAAGTAGATATTACTTTCTCCCAATGAATTAAAATAGTTATTCATTAATTTCGGATAGTATCAATAGTATAGAGCCAACAGAAGATTATGTTTTTTGCAAGTTTAATAATGTATATGATATAAAAAACTATTAATAGTATGTATTACATATTTACATATATGAGAACAAATATAATTATTGATGATCAACTAATAGAAAAATGGTGGGAAATTAAAAAAGAAGCAGCAAAACTGAACATGAAAATTGCAGATTATTTGATTTTTTGTCATGAACTCAGAAAAGATTCTAAAAACAAAGAAAAATTGTTAAAATTATTAAATACCCCACTTTCAGATGGAATTAAAGGTATAAATGCAATTAAAGCAACAAAAAATACGTGGAAAATATGAATGGAATGGATTCCAATATATTAGTATATACTTTGAATAAGGATTTACCTGAACATGAAAAATGTAGGAAACTTCTAATGAGTATCGCAGAAGGAAATGAAATAATATCAATTCCTGCTATAGTTTTTATGGAAAGTTTTCATGCTTTAATAAGAGCATATAAATTTAAAATAGAAGATATAAAGAAAAGAATAATTGCTATAATTGATTCAGAAAATATAAATTTTTTAAACATTACACTATCAACAATATTATTCGCTTTTAATCTTTCTGAAGAATACAATACTGGTGGAAGAGATTCACTAATTGTAGCAAGTCTTTTGGAACATAATATCAAAAATATTTACTCTCACGATAAAGATTTTGATAAAATTAACCTACTAAATAGGATTGACCCCATCAATATTCATTAAAAAAAAGATTGAATTATTCCAATGATGGAATTGAAGATTCTCTATTTAAATTTTAACATCTTAGGACTTTAATTTCATTATTCTGATAAACCTGAAATAAATATGAATAATATGATAGGAATTGAAATTTTATCCAAAAAAAATAAACATTTATTTATTGTATTATTCTTATGATTCTCATTTAAATATAGTTACTTTTTCCATGGAAAATGAGACTATTTTCATGGAAAATAGATCTAAAATAACTATTTTTCAAAACTCATTCTACTAAATGATAATTATTATATCATTAAATATTGAGAAATTAAATATGTAAAAATTATATCTTCCCTAAGATATCTATATACAGGAGATTTATATAAGATATAAATCGATTGAATTTACGATTATTGTTATTTTCTAGCATAGTTTTTTATAATTCAAAAATACCTTTATAATCAATGTTATTATTTTCTTTACTTATGTTCTTCAAAAAAATAATTAAGTGATTCTTCTTAAATTATTTTTGGAAAAATAACATAGAACATAAATGGTATCATCATCTCAAAAACACCATTACCAAATTCAGTCATAGTATAATAAACACGAATGGGTTGACTTTTTTCAACATTTCGCCTAATTATCTTTTTTTTTTGTAGTTCTTTTAATCGTGTCGACAATGTTCTAGAATTTACATTTGCTAATACCTTTTGGATATCATTATAATAAGGTTTTTTTAAATGTACAATTGTATAAATAATATCTAATGTCCATTTTCCATTAAAAAATTCTAAAGCTTTTTTTAATATTGTTCTCTCCATTTGAATTCTCCGAATGTCGTGAATGAATAATTTAAGATCTCTTTTTATCCCAATTTTTACTGCTTTTCTCATTTCTGGAATGAGATGTATCATTTCTTTCCAAGTTTTATAAAAATCAGGCTCTTTTTTTGGTATCATCTTCAATTCTTCTTAATTCTCAAAATTCATGAGTCAAGTTTTTTATTATTTTAGAACTGTAAATTTTTTCAGTTGCTTGATTCCTTTTTAGTTTTTAATTTATAAATAAAGAATCTTATTTAATAATTAAACTAACTTTACTTTTTAAAGTTACTAATATATATAAAATTAAAATAAGATTAAAGAACTATGAATGACCCAGAAGAATGGTGGAATATAATGGGAAACTATAATATTAATATTTTCCCAATTCAGATGATCTTACATATAGCAATGGTGATATTAATTATTTTATTTTTTTTAAAACCAGGAAAAAAAATGAATATCATCTTTAAAGGGTATATATCTTTTAGTTTTGCTTGGATTGGAATTGTTTTATTTTTAATCTATGGTAATGGACTTGAATTAAATGCTTTTTCTGCATTATTGTTTCTTTCAATTGCATTCTTTTTCAGTTTTGATATTGTTAGAAATCGTATTAAGTTTATTGTTCCAGAATTAAGGTATCAAAAATACATAATATTAGTTTTATTACTATTAGTGTCTTTTTATCCTTTAATTGGTTTTTTATCAGGACATATTTATCCTAGAATGCTTTTTTTAAGTTCATTTCCTTGCCCTACAACTGCACTTACTCTAATTTTTTTAAGTTTCTCTATTCCAAATATCGATTTGAAACCCTATATCTTACTTCTTATATGGGCTATACCTTTTCCAATTTTTATTCAAATTCCTATATTTGGAGTTTATGAAGATATTATAATGCTAACAACGGCTATATTTGCGTTGATTTTATTAATTCAAAATAGAAAACTATTAACGATAAAAAATTTAATTTAATTTTTTTTTTTTAAGATAAAATAGAAAGATAAAAATTAAAAAGGGAGTTATTAAAAATCAAATCAAAATTATTACAAAAAATTTCAAAGAAAAAGGGTCTTCCTTCTCCAGGTACACTTTTATATATAGGTGATGAAATTCCTAAGGAAACAATAATATCTTTAATATCTTATACTAAAGAAAAAGTCTCAAAAAGAAAAATTGAGAATTTGTAAGAAATCGAAAAATTTTTTATCATTCATAATTATTTGATAGCTAGATCGAATTTTCATTAGTAAGGAGGTTATTAATAATGGAGTTGTCTATGTTATTCCATTTCTTTTATTGATTATTTATTTTTGAATTTTATGAAATATAATCTTCTCAATTGGTAAATTCAAGATAAAATTTTAGTGTAAATTAACAAAAATTTTTATGATATAATTAATTAGTTATCCCTAAATTAATCTTCTATTTTTTAATTTTTCTTATTTAAAAAATAATTTAAGCCTATAATATAAGATAATTTATGGTGAATAAATATTAAAAAGACAGATTTTGAAAGTTGGATCTCAAAAACAATAGTTATCTTCTTAGGGATTTTTGTTTTCTTTTTTTGGATTATTTTTATAGTAGTTAAAAATCTAGTTTTAGATATTATATTTGGTATACTTGGTTCAATTTTTAGTTTTATTTTTAAATTCATGCTTATAATATATGTTTTACTTAATAACAATGATAAAAATATACAACATAAATTTTGGGATCTTATTGTTGAGCGAGCAAATTGGAAGGGGTTAGGAAGAGCACTAGATATTGGAACGGGTGCAGGAGCTCTTGCAATAAAACTTGCTATGAAATTTCCTGAAATTGAAGTAATTGGGATTGATAATTGGGGTATAGGTTGGAATTATTCACAAAAACAGTGTGAATCAAATGCAAAATTGGCAGGTGTACAAGATCGAGTTAAATTTATTAAAGCATCTGCAGAAAATATTCCATTTGAAAATGAAGAATTTGATTTAGTTGTAAGTAATTTTGTTTTACATGAAGTAAGAAACATAAAAAACAAAGTTTTACTAATTCAGGAAATACTTCGAATACTTAAACCAGGTGGAAAGTTCTTAGTTCAAGATGAAATCTACAATAAAAAACATTATGGTGATATAGAGCAATTTATGTCAAAAATGCAAAAGATCGGATTGAAAAAGATTACTCTCGAGCGTACACCTAAAGAAGTAAATTTTTCAAAGATATTCTCAAAAATGTTTAAAGCTGCAGGTATACTTTTTGGGATAAAGTAATTTTTTATAAAATGAGATTAATAGATTTTGAGAGTTGAAAAGATATTTAATTAAATATTTTATTTTAGTTAATTTTTATTATTTTTAAATTATTGTTCTATTTTATTATTATGGCATTTTACTTTTTTAAAATAAAAAATAATATTAGGTATTAATTTTTTTTAATGGAAAAGATATAATTTTTTAATGAAAATTGGATCCAAAATAACTGTTTTAAGGATAAAAAATATGTATATAAAACCATATGTTTTCCACACTTTTTTTATTCAAATTCTACTAACAATTTTAAGGAAAATTTATTAATAATTAAATTTTATCCTCTTGTTATTTTTTTCTTATTTTATTAATTAATACCATTTTGTTCCGCCAAAAACCGTAAAATAACTATATTTATAAAAACAATCCACATCGCGAAATCCAATCTTACTTAACTCGTTTAACTGCTCAATCATTCCACTCGGCATATCATCTTTGGGGTTATCTTCTGTCATAGTTAAAAGCTCTTTTAGTTTTTTATCTTTATCTTTTATATTACTTATATTAATTTTTTCTTTTATCCATTCTTTCCATATATTCAACTGCCAGTATTTACTTCTTTCCGAAGTAGGCATAACAACATCAATATTAAGAAAAAGCCCCTTGTACTCTAATTCTCGGAGTATTTTTGTATAAAGTTTTATTTTCCCGAGGAAATCAAGATGATGTGTAGCAAATGAGGAGTAAATAAAATCATATTTAAAATTGTCTGCCTCTTCTTCGAGATATTCTTCAAAGCTTTTTTGGATAAAGATATAATTTTCTCCTTGAAAATTATTTTTTGCTTTTTCTATCATTGTTTTTGATCCATCCATAAGAAAAAAAGTGTTGTTTGGATATTTTTCACTTATTTTTTTTGTTAAAAAACCATCACCACATCCAAGATCCAATAAAGTGAGCTTTTCAGGTTTTTTAAAATGAGAAGAAAAGATACTTATCAATATAATTAAAGTTCTTCTTCTCTCAACAATAAAATAATCAGCATAATCAAAATAATCAGTTGCTATTTTAACATTTGTTTCTTCCAACCATGGATTATCTTTTTCTTTTTTCTCATTATTCATTAATTATCACGCTAAAATTTACGTAAAAAAATACTTTTAATTAAAAATTATTTACTCAAATTTAATAAAATATCTATTGCTATGGCAATTTTCTCTCCTAAAATTGGTTACTATTATAAATTTTTTTGCGTTTCAATATCTTTGTAAGTTATACTTGGATGATGATATCTCCCATTTATTTCAGTATGAGATTTATATGGAAATTTTGATCTAATTTGTATAGATTGATTTGGACAAAAATTGATACAAGCAAAACATGAATAACATTTTATACTCTTTTGCCAAATAGGTTTTTTCTCAATTACTTTTATTTTATTAGATAAACATACCTTCTCACAAATACCACATCCATTACATTTGAAATCATTGTAAAAGTCCATTTTTTGATATAAAACAAAAAGTCTTTTAGTAAAAAAAGACCTAAATGGCATTAAAAAGATTCTTTTCCATAAAGGTAATTTAATTTTTATATCTTTATCTTCTACATTATAATTTTCTTTAGCAATAATATTTCTGCTAAGAATATCTAATTTATTCTCAATTTCAGAATCCCATTGTGATATTTCATCTGATGTAGGTTCATGAAAAGTATTCCAAATTGGAAGATTTAAATTCATATTTATATCAATTTGAGAATTTAAAATTTTATCCTTCTTTTTTAATATTTTATTTATTTCTTCAAATGCATGAGATTTAGATCCTCCACGTGTGGCTATTGCAAAAATATATTTAGCGGTATCTAACTCAAATACTTCAAGAAATTTACTTACAGGCATAGGAATTGTTAAAAAGTATATAGGAAATACAAAACCTATAGTCTCTGCATTAGATTTGACAATATCTTTATTAACACGATTTACTATGGGTATAAGTTTCGCATGTGGTACTTTTTTTTGTAATTTTTTAGCAACATATAAAGAGTTTCCCGTACCTGAAAAATAATAAATTTCTATTGTCATAAATAATTAAAAGTCAATAAGTTTATCAAACTTTAATAGTCCAATATTTATTGTATTTCAATGATCAAGTTCTTTTTAGACATCTCTCTCATAATATCTTTCTATATTGAAATTATGAATTAAATAATTCCTTCTTATCAATAGAAATGGAAAATATCTTGAATATTATGATATTTTTTTTTAAAGCAATGAAATATTCATTTAAAATGAGGTTAGTTTTAGTTATCTTTCACAAATGATTGATTTGTTTTAATAAAAAAATAAAAAAAAAAGATTTAGATCTTATGCTATTTTTTGAGTTTTTACCCCTAAAAATTATATCTAAGGTAATTCTATGAGTCCTACATATGCTTGAGCGACAAGTAAGGCATCTACAATATCTATATTTCCATCATTATTAACATCAGCTTGCTCAGGATAAAACGGTTGTGGATCGGATCCAACATAGTACTGTGCTATTAATAAAGCATCTATAATATCAACGTTGTTATCATGATTCACATCTCCATTTTCCCACTCAGTAGTAATCGGTGATACTGTTACAATAACAGAATCAGTATCACTATTTCCATCAGCATCAGAAACAGTACAGATATACGTATAGCTACCTTCTGAAAGACCATCTACATTAATTATAATTGATTCTCCTGAAGTATATGAACCAGAATCCACGTGAGTACCATCTCGAGTGATTGTATAGGTTGTTAGATTATCGTCTGTAGCTGTCCATGTAATTGAATTTCCAGTATCTCCCTCTAAATAATTTATATCACTAGGTGAATTTAAATTAGGACTCATTGGTCCAGTTGTAGGTTCTATACCCCATACCAATTTTCCTTGGTAATATATCGTGATTTGTTCATTATCCATATAGTCTGTCATTGCTGCATTGAAAGAATAATCATCTAATTGATTGAAATTTTCTTCATAACATGAAATTCGATTTTGTACATTACCAATGTTTGCATTAGATGGAAGTGTATTAGTTTTACCATCACCACCGTTCCAAGACGCAACTATAGCTGTAGACAGAATTCCAATTTCTAGATAATCAATATTATTTATAGTTCCAAAATCTGCTATTATATTACTATTATCAAGATCTGCATAATCACATGCATATTGAATTGTATTTATTAGTGATTCAGAAGTAAACCAATATCGAAATGTGATATCAGAGAGAGTTAATGTTTCATCTCCATCATTGTAAATGTTGACTTCAAATCGAATATCGTAGGTTGAATCCTCCGTATTACCACATTTATATTGAGCTCTTAATGCAATTATACGCGCCTGTGTTGTTGCACTAACTTGCTCCGAGAGAGGAGATTCATTTCCACTTGAATCAACTGCACTAACTTTATAATAGTACGTTGTTTCTGGATTTAACCTTTGATCTGAATAAGAACTCGATATAGTTTCGACAACAAGATTATCAACAGAAGGAATAAATCCATCTATTAAACTCCGATAAACCCGATATTTAAGAAAATCATTCTCAATATTATCATTCCATTTTAGATTGATTTGATACGCACTAATTGGTGTGGCGATAATATTTTGAGGTGCTGCTGGGGGAATATCATCGGGTGTCAGAGTTCTAGCATTAGCTTCTTCCGAATATGTTCCTTCATTATTTCCATAATCAACGGCAGTTACTTTATAATAATAAGTTGTTAAAGGAGTTAAATTTTCATCTAAACACTGGCTAGTGGTGCATTGACCAATTAGATTTGATATTTGAGGATCAAAATTCTCAACTACACTTCGATAAACACGATATTTTATCACATCCATCTCAATATTATCATTCCAATCAAGAGAGATTTGAGTTGGATTAAGTGCAATAGCTGTAAGACCTGTAGGAGAATCAGGAGGAATATTATCATCTACTGGCTCAAATCCCCATAATAATTCACCATTACGATACATAGGAATACGATAATTTTTTGCTAAAGTTTCAGTCATCCCAATACGAGAGAAATCATATGATGAATCAAAAATTTCCATATTATCTATTGATCGAAAGATAAATCCAAATTGTACTTCAAGATCGCCATAAAAAGCATGACCTTCATAGTTTAATTCTATAAAATAGATATGATTCACATCGTCAAATACCTGAAGGTCTGATACATCAGCAGCATTTCCTTCAATATAATATACGACAGGTATAATATTATCTATTGAATAACCTAAGTGATAAATCCCTGTCAAATTAATGAAATATCGATAAGATAATGTATCATCATAACGTGGTGGATGGATAGCATGATTATTGATAAAGCAAGATACTTGAATTCCTTGATTATCATCTGTTATAATTTTTGACATAATATAATTTTCTTCAATTTCTGGTTCTGGTTCTGGATCAGGTTCAGGAATTTGTTCTGGAGCAAAAAACATCTGCATTCCCGCAAGAGCACCTACAATTGCTGCATTGTAATCAATAGTCACTTCATTTTGTACATAATCTGAAGTTACATCATTATGTTGATCATCCATACCTGGTCCTCCCACTAAAGCTCCATATAATACATGTTTATGTGTTTCAGGATCATCCATTGAATTAGTTTCTGAACCATGAGCTGCACGATGATGAGGATGTTGAGCACTATTAGGACCTAAACCTACTATATAACAACGATTAATTGGATTGGATCCCAAAATATAATTCATTTGACTGGCTGCAAAATCTCGATAATAATTATTATTTGAATATTTGGCATAACTCAGTGCCATCAAAGCTTCAGCAGCTGTATAGCGTAAGACACCCCAACCATTTAAATATTTCAAACCTCCAGGTGTCTCAGCCATTCCATTAGATGACCAATAATCAAGATTTTCTTCAACTACATCAATATACAAAGGATCACCAGTAATTTCTGCCAGAACAACAAAAGCTCCTCCCCATACTACATCCCAGCAATGTGTCCAAGAATTGACCCATTGAATTCCATTCTCAAGGTTATTATCTGTTTCTAAAGTAGAAATAAAGACCAATACATCATCAAGATATGAAATATCATTCGTTGCTTTATATAACCAAGTAGCACCCCAAGTTAAATCATCATAATAAGAAGAAGAGGGATAAAAACCATATCCATCACTTAAACCCTGATAATTTTTCCCTAAATTATAAAGGTCGATTGCATGTTGTAAACAATTCTCAGCATATTCTAAATCAATTGATTGATAATTTAAATACATCAATGCTAAGCAAGCAGCAGCAGATCCGCAAACATCTGATGCTGGATTATCAGGATTACAGTAAGATACATCTCTTGGACTATCTTTATCCAATTGTAATTCAGGAGGTGCCCAGATCGAATGATCATTTTCTGAACCAACATGATAGACAAATGTATTAGGCTCTGGATGGCACTTAAAATAATAATCTGTCTGATATTTAATTGCTCTTAATAATTCATCTGCTTGACCCATTACATCAAATTGTTCCCGGAACTCATACAATCCCCATCCCAATGTAGAAGCTGAATACGCTTGGGTTATACCAAATTTAATATGATCTCCAGCATCATGATAACCCCCTGTTAAATCTATCGTAACGATTGATCCGTCAGTTAAAGCTAACGTTACTGAATCATTTAAATGACAATCACCCCTCCAATTTAAGCGATTTTCGCCCTGATTATGTCCACATCGATTAGCATCATAAAATAAAATGGTTCGTGCGCAAGCAGTTGCATAATTATACAATGGTCCTCCATTTTCATCAGTTAGAGGGATATCTTGCCATGCATTATTTCTTATTGCCTGATTATCTATTATAGTTCTATTTACTGAATTTCCTAAAAATGATATTAATGGAAAGACTAAAATTAATAACATTAATAGAATTTTAACTTTTTTAACGAAAAAAACGCGAGAATTCTTCATTTTTCTTTATATCTCCCAATAATTTTTATTAAATTTAATTTTAGATTTAAATTTGTTATCTTTTTTTTAAAAAATAAAAGCAGTTGAATGATCATAATGAAAATCTTATATATATAGATTTCCTATATCTCCCATGACAAAAGCGAAAAGCTTAAATGCTTGATTTACTAAAAGATCCTAATTATAAATATTAATTATATATAAAAAAACCAAAAATAAAATACCAAATTTTAAAATAAGCTATAAAATTTTAAAATAAGTGATTAAAATTGAATAAAAATATAAAAAAACATAAAGTAATTTCATTAGGACTTGTAACTCTTATTTTATTTTCTACTCTTGTATTTACTTTTCCCCTAGGTAAGTTTTTGTATTTAAATATTTCTAGGGATACTAGTATTGAGGAGTTGCTTTCAATTCCACAACAGAGTGCCCCCAATTTGGCACCTTATGCAAGTTTCCGTGTCTATCCAAATATATTGAAGGCTGGTGGAGAGATTGCTTGTTATGCCCTAACATCCTATGATCTAGATGGATATATAGAGAGTTATTTATGGGACTTCGGAGATGGTAACACGGATTCTGGAAGCCATGTATATCATCAATATCAAGCAATTGGAGAATATGTAGTAATACTAACAGTAATTGACAATGTTGGATTAACAGACTCATGTTCGCAAAGTGTAAGTGTTAAACCATCAGGATTACCTGAACCTGTTGATAATTCTCCGATTAATTGGGAAGATGGTACCACGGAAGGATTCACTTCATCTGGTGAATCAGGAATAACTGCAACATTGACTAATGATATGACCGAAGCTTACTCAGGGAGCAATTCTTTACGGTGCGATGTAACTGCTCAGAATGCAGGGACTATAGATGTTCGTTTTGATTCGAGTTTACCTCTCATCTCCCCTGGTTCGACTGTTTTTTTCCATATCTGGGTACCATCAGGCGTAGATCTTGAGTTTGTTCAACCATATATGATGCCTCACTCCTCTGATTGGTCACAAGTACAATGGTTTGGTGGGTGGACGGATTATGGAGGTCTTACAAAAGACCAGTGGACTGAGATTTCTGTTTCTATTGCTTCTGATATGGATCCAACATGGGCACAGCAAATAGGTATTCAAATATCTATAAACGCTCCTCTTAACTTTTCTTTCTATATGGACTCTATTGATTGGTACGGACCCTCTATACCGAGAGCATCTTTTGATTACTCTTCTAAGAGACCTAATACTGGTGAAATAGTAACCTTCGATGCTGTTAATTCTCTTAATGATTTTTTGAAATCATATGATCCTGATGGGGAAATTACTAGCTATGAATGGGACTTTGGAGATGGAACAATTAGTTCTGGATCAATACAAACACATTCATATGTAGCATCGGGTAAATATCCTGTAACGCTTACAGTAACCGATAAAGATGGTAATATTCATAGTCTCAGTAGGATTGTCTGGTGTGGTATATCTGAACAATCCTTTGTAAATCCATTGCAAATACAAGGTAATCAACTGCTTGATGCAGAAGGTAGACTTTTTGTTCCAAAGGGATTAGCAATTACGGATAGTTTATCGTTCATTGAGGAAAACTTTGATTATTTAAAACATGAATTTAGGTGCAATATGCTTCGATTCCCACTCATTATAGACAGGTGGTATTATGTATCCGAAACAGAGCGGGAGACTTATCTAGCTACCTTTGAAGATTATTTACAATGGGCATACGATCGTGGAATGTATGTATCTTTTGATCCTTGGCATGAAGGGGGAGTTGGTCCTGGAGAGTTAGAACAATTTGAAGATATTAAGGATGCTTTCCATATAATATCTCAACGTTTTGGTGGATGGTCACATCTGATTTGGGAGATCACCAACGAACCCCATACTACTGATTGGGTGACTTGGGCACCTATGGCGGAGGAAATCATTGATATTATTAGATCGTACAATCCCGCTTCTACCGCGTGTGTTGTTCCGGGTGTTAATTGGGCTCAAACCTTTGATTTAAGGAATCGCCCAATAAATCGTCCAAATGTTGGATATTCTGTCCATCCCTATCCTCAGGCTTATAAGGTTGGTGATACGTGGACATATGAATCATGGGATGAACATTTTGGATATATCGTTAATGAAGGTTATGGTCCAGTAATTAATACAGAATGGTCTTACCCCTTATTTGATACAGGGGATAGAACATATGGAGAGTTACTTATGTCTTATATGGAAGAAAAGAATATTGGCTTTTTGGGATGGATATTTGGTGATGATTGGGGTTCAATAAAGAGTGATCCAAACGTAAAAGGTTCAGACTGGGGACAGTTAATGTGGGAGTATTTAAATGGTGTCTGGGTACCTAATGCAGTTCCACCTGATTTTCCACTTGGTGATGTAAATCATGATAATAATGTTGATATTGTAGATGCATTACTGGTCGCTCAATATGTTGTAGGACTTCCTTCACCAATATATCAAGAACAAGCAGATGTCAATTTAGATGGTGTGATTAATATCGTAGATGCCCTATTGATTGCTCAATATTATGTTGGTGTAATACCGACACTACCGCCACCACCGCCACCATAAATAGTACAAATGTTTGGTAATAAATACTCTGAAAAATAGTAAAATAATATTTATTTTTTTTTAATTATCCTCTATTATGAATATTATTAGTAATGTTATTCCTCTTCTCTTAATAATATTATAGTATTTAATCCTTTAGAATAATCGTTTTTAACTCGATTTTTAATAAAAATCTTTCCATTTATACTTTCAATTATTTTTTTCACTATATACAATCCCATTCCCAAACCTACTTCACTGAATTTAATTTTATTTTTGAAAATTAGATTTTTTAGATCATCTGATATTCCTGGACCATTATCTTCAATCCCGATTTTAATATAATTAACATTTTGAATTTCCTCTTTAGTAACTTTAATATTAATCTGAATAGAGTCTTTATCACTATGTTTGATTGAATTAATAAGTATATTCTCTATTGCATTATATAATAAATCATTAATATATCCTTGTAACTCTCTATTACTATAATTGAGATTAAAATCAATCTTTCTATTAGGAAATGAATTTCTTACATCTTCAATACTCTTATCAATTAAAGTAGATACTTGGGAAAGATATTTTTTTCCTCCAATTTGATCTATCTGAGATAATAGTGAAATATTTTTTACTAAATTTCTACCATTTTTAATTTGTTTTAAAATCATATCATTCATTTCTATTACTTTCTCATATGTTTCAGGACTTTTTGGGATCCTTTTAATTAGTTCGCTAGAACTAAGTATAACTTGTAGAATATTATTTATATCATGAATAAAAATATCTTTATAAAATTCTACCTTTTGGTAGGCATCTTTAAACAATTCTCTTGATTCAATCAATTTATCATTAGCGACCTTTTTTTCTGTTATATCTTCAATGGATATTAATATTAATGAACTTTCTTTTCTTATTAATTCTTTAGCATTTAGAAGCATAGTTCTTTTTCCAATCTTTTCAAAATTATGATCTACTTCAAAATCTTTAATTATTGAATGAGTTTTACTAATTTTATCTAGGATTTCACGCAATTTTGGGATATCCCATTGTTTATTTCCTAATTCGAAAATAAAATTATTTTCTGTTTCTTTTTTATCAACTTGAAATAACTGACAAAATGCTGAATTTACTTTAATAACCTTCAGGTTACTATCTATGACAACTAATGGTGTTCTGGTTGTCTCTACAATATTTTCAGCAAAAAGTATAGTTTCTATCTTTTCTTCTTCTATTTTTTTTCTGTCAGAAATATTAAATAATGTTATAACAACTCCACAAATAACGTTGTAAATTGTCCTGTATGGAATTATACGCATACTATACCATTGATTATCTTTTGTTTGAACATCTTTTTCTAATATAATTAATTTTTTAAGGACTTCTTTAGCATCTTGAACTAAGGTATCATATTGGAGATTTGATGAGATGTGTTCTATAGGGCGTCCAATATCTGTTTCTATAATATTTAAAATTTCTTTTATATTTGGAGAAAACCGTTGGATCATAAAATTTTCATCTATGAAGAGAGTAGCAATATCAGTGCTTGAAATGAAATTAGATAAATCTGAATTAACCTCTGATAATTCTGTTATTTTAGCTTCAAGCTCTGAATTAACAGTAGTTAATTCCTCATTTAAGGATTGAAGTTCTTCTTTAGAAGTATGTATTTCTTCGTTTGTACTCTGTAGTTCTTCATTAGATGATTGTAATTCTTCATTTGTTGATTCTAATTCTTCATTAGTTGTCTCAAATTCTTCAATTATTGTATGAAGGTATTGTTTTGTGGAGAGCAATTCTTCCTCTAATTCCTTAACTCTAACTTCTATAATAGGATCATTTATATCAATAACTACTGATTCCTCTTCTGCAATTAGATCAGGAGTTAATTCTATAACTGTTATCATGATTAAACCATTGAATGAGCTGAGTTGATTAATTGGTGATAACATTAGATTAAATCTAATAATACTTCCATTCAATCTAATTGATAAATTTTCGTATATTATTGGTTTATTAGATTTTTTTATTTTTCTTATGCCTGATGCTAAGTGTATTTTTAAATTATCCCTTGCCATGTCAAATATATTCATTTTTGCCTCTCCCTCTGGTAATTCAAGATAGGAATTAACTTTTCCATGAATATATAAAATATCTCCTTTTTCATTCACCAATACAGAAGGAGGAGTATATGTTTTTATTAAGAATTCCTCCATCAAATCCTTATAGTTTGTTATATCTGAACTCTTAAAATATTCTTGTTTATTGGGTTTTAAATTGTAATTTGTTAATGGGGGAAATGGTCTTGATAAACCTAAAAGTAAAGGAGCAACATTTTTACGTTGATAAATTTTCCATCTTCTGTCAATTTCAATGAATAATTGAGAAAGACTACTTATAGATTCTGAGCTACCTAAAAATAAATATCCATCAGAATTAAGAGAATAATGGAACAATGTTAATATTTTTTTTTGGATATCTGGTTTTAAATAAATCAATAAATTTCTGCAAACAATCAAATCTACATTTGAAAAAGGAGGATCTGTTATAACGTCCTGCACAGCAAAAACTAGTTTTTCCCTTATGATTGGTTTTATTTTAAAATTATTACCTTCCACAATAAAAAATTTATTTAGACGGTCAGATGATACATCAACTGCAATATTATCTAGATATATTCCATTACGTGCCTTTTCTATTGCTACCTCATCAATATCCGTCCCAAAAATTTGTATCTTACACGATTTATTATTCTTATCTAAATATTCTTGAAATAATATTGCTAATGAATATGGTTCTTCTCCTGTAGAGCATCCAGGAATCCAAATCTTAATTGTTTTATTTTGAGTACAATCTTTAGAAAGTTCAGGAATAACTTTTGTTCTCAAAATATCATATGCTTCTTTATCCCGGAAAAAATATGTTACCTCTATTAGCAATTCTTTAAAGAGGACCTCAATTTCGTTTAGATTTTCACGAAGATAAATAATATAATCATGTATATTGTTAATATGTTTAATAACCATTCTTCTCTCTATACGTCTGATCATTGTATTTTCTTTATAACAAGAGAAATCATGATTTAATTTTGTACTTACAATAGTAAATATTTCAGAGAGATAATCATGAACCTCTAAACCTTTTTTATCTGCTTTTTTTTTTTTATATTTCAATTTACGTTTAATATATTTTATCAATATCTCAGGGATCTTATTCACTGGTAAGACATAATCTGCAATAGCATTCATTATTACGCTTTTTGGCATCCCATCATATGTTGCTGATTGTGGATCTTGAATAATAGCCAATCCTCCACTATCGTTTATTTCCTTAATACCAAGTGTACCATCTGTTCCTGTTCCAGAAAGAACAATTCCTATTGCTTGATCCTTTTTTTCTAAAGCTAATGACCTGAAAAAGAAGTCAATTGGTAATCTCAATCCTCTAATGATATTAGGTTTTTTGAGATAGAATAATCCCTCTTTTATTTCCATATAAAAATTGGGAGGAATAATATAAACATGGTTAGGTGATATCATCATACCTTCATTGACTTCTATACAATTCATCTTTGTATATCGTTTTATTAAATCGGTTAAAGCACTTTTATGGTTTGGATCTAAATGAGGTATTAAAACAAACGCCATACCCGTATCTGAGGATATATTTGAAAAAAATTCCTCAAATGCTTTAAGACCTCCTGCCGAAGCCCCAATTCCTATAATAGGAAAACCTAGTTCTTTTATAGTTTTCTCTAAAATAATTTGATAACCTTAAAAATATAGTGAATTTTTTTTGTCAAATTTATTATAAATAGTAA
>Ga0315549_1000972_pt1 | contig 31733 bp, 30 predicted proteins | sample SalMarSW160200MG_FD_203101 | JGI IMG/M metagenome (GOLD analysis project Ga0315549, IMG submission 203101) | Salt marsh sediment microbial communities from the Plum Island Ecosystem LTER, Massachusetts, United States - Salt Marsh Sediment SW1601-200 ... | reverse complement strand
CTCTGACGATCCTGATGCCAGACTGAATAAGATTACAGCATGGCTTGATGCTCGACCTGATGTGGAAAACTGGAGGGTGGGCGAGGAGTTTGACATCTGGCATGGCAACTTCCAGGATATCGAGGACGAGATTGAACAACAGGATTCAGCCTGACACAAAAAGCCGGCGCGATTTTGTGCTGATTCGAAAGGCCCAGGCAGGCTTTTTGTGCAGCTGATTCTGGGCGTTCGCAGAGAAAAGACTTGACATTGACGTACTGATTGAATTATATTATACGTCATGAATACGAAACTAACATTACGAATGGACGAAGCCACTGTGCGAAAAGCCAAAATGGAGGCAAAACGCCGGGGCAAATCCGTATCCCGTATGGTCGCCGAATTCATCGAGTCGATTGGTTCGCGGCCGGATTCGGAAAAAGTTCTGCCGCCGACCACAGCGTCACTTGTCGGTATTTTGAAGGGGCAAAAGATCTCGGAAGATGATTACAAGGCCCACCTTCGGGATAAGTACCTTTGAGAGTGATTATTGATACCAACGTGGTGCTTGATGTTCTGCTTGAGCGTGAGCCTTTTGTAAAAGCTGCTGTGGATGTTTTTTGTCTTGTCGAAGAGTCTCGCATTGACGGGTTCCTTTGTGCAACTACCACTACAACGATAGACTACCTGCTTACCCAATCCCTTCCAGTGCCGAAAGCTCGGGATGCTCTGCGTAAACTCATCAGCCTATTTGAAATTGCCACCGTGAACAGACCAGTAATCGAACGTGCGCTTGGGAGTAAAATCCACGATTTTGAGGATGCAGTGTTGGACGAGGCTGGTCAAATGGCAGGGGTTGATTCTGTTGTCACGAGAAATACGAAAGACTTTGCCGGTTCTGCTCTGAAGGTATTTGAGCCCAACGAGTTTTTAGCTCAGTTCAATAGTTAGCAACTACGAACCAGCAAGTGAATCTGATGGCTTATCCCGCCGCGGTTCCTAATTTCATGTTTTTTTTCAAATCTGCCTTTACAGTAGAAAAGTTTTCAGTATTTAATCGCCACAGCTCACCTGCACCGTACGAAAAATATCAATTAAAAGGAGGCATCATGAAAATAATACATCTATCAGACATTCACATTGGAAAATCAAACAACAAAAAGAGGTTTGATTGAATATGAAGGTGCATTATATCATTTAATGTGCCGGGGAAATGACAGGCAGGAAATCTTCCCCGCAGGGAATTCTATTGATTTATTTATAGAACTCGACTTCCTTATATCCAAGGTTTATGATACGATGAATCGACGTGAAAGGAGCATAAAGGTCAAACGTAGACACTATTCTTTTTTTAAACATTACATATAAGTACCTAAATCAAGCGGTTTTTTACTCGATTTGCACCGAACCCTTGATGCATCAAGATCTCAGCACATCTCTTCGCGAAAAATGGCTAAACTTAGGTAAAAAAGAGGAACGCTTGATGGACTCGATTTCCAAAAAAATTAAACAATGGATTGACGAAAAAAAAGATCCCAGAAGCGCCCACTGGCAAGGAGGGCTTGAGGCAATACTGAATGTTTTTTCACCGTATATGGAACCCGGCAAACTTTTTCCTGTTCAGCCTCTGGAAAAAGATGACCTTCCCGTTTTCGAGGCCGCTCTGGAGGTAGTTGACCTAAGTCCCAACCTTACGGCTGCTTTTTTTCCGCCATCTATTGCCGGATCCATTACCCCTCCTGAATCCGCAGACGAACTTCAGCGAATTGACAAGGGAAAACCATCCTATAAAATTCTGATAGTCAGACCCGGCAAAGATTTAAGAATTTTATGCGCTGAAATATCAGAGCATGCGAAAAATCCCGGAATAGATATTTTCCAGTCAGGAGCGTTATTAGGAACATATAATTATGATACCCAACAGGACTGTCTCACATATCTAACGCAAGCCATAAGGTCACATATGTGGGAAAGGGGTAAATGGAGCCAGGATGAATATAAGAGATACACGATTAACTGGTTTGAAAAAATACTGGATCTCGGCAAAGGCACCGTTCGCGTGGAGGAAGACTTCTCTTTTTTCCACAGCCCTACACTGATAAAAAGTAACAGAATCGATGCTCTTTTTACTCTTATTTCTGAAATTTTGCTTAAACGCTTCAGCGATCCTGATGGTCAATTTAAAGATACTATTTCATCGATCCAAAATATCAAAGACAAGGACGTTAGGGTTACTCAATCAAATGAACTTGCTGAAAGAGCAATGGTTGAACTTCTAAATTTGATGAAGGAATTGGAAATTGTAAAATTCGACGAGTTTTCAAACACAGAGAACGAAAGGTTTAAAAAAGAATTCTCCAGAACTATCCGGCAAATAACCGACAGGATAATATAACCCTATCTTTACATTTACTTATTACCTGAATCTTGCATGCAAGATTCAGGTAATATTTAAGATCTGCTTTCCATGCCCCTTTATTGTAGTAGATCCAGATAATCAACAATGGTAAATTTTTTAGGCATAGGATTAATATTGGGCCTATCCGCAGGTTTTGCCCCGGGACCACTTCTTACCCTTGTAATTTCTGAAACGCTTCAACACGATATAAAAGCGGGGATTAAGGTTGCTCTTGCTCCAATTATCACTGACTTGCCAATTATCATTTTAACTTTGTTCATATTGGTAAAGTTATCCGGTTTCCATAAGGTATTAGGAATTATTTCATGTGCGGGTGGGTTTTTTGTATTATATTTGGGTTACCAAAGTATACGTACAAAAGGAGTAGACCTGAACATGCAGGGGATTAGGCCTAACTCGCTGGCAAAAGGAATAATAGTAAATGCTCTAAACCCTCATCCTTATCTGTTTTGGTTTAGTGTTGGGGCACCGACAGTAACCAAAGCAATGAAACAAGGCATTTTTGCCCCTCTTGCTTTCATCGGCAGTTTTTATGCCTTGCTTGTTGGATCAAAAATCATGATCGCGTTACTCGTCGGCAAGTCCCGATCGTTTTTAATCGGCAATGTGTACATTTACACAATGCGTTTTCTTGGTATGGCTTTATGTGTTTTGGCAGTTATTCTTTTTTGTGATGGTTTTAGGTTGTTAGGATTTATATAAGGTTTAACCCTAAATGATAGATACGATCCGGAAAAGGTCGTGCTCTATCCATTGTTCAAGAAGCCCGGCTGTCATGATTTTTCCCAAGTCGAAGACACAGCTCATCTCTCGGCGGTTATAGCCAAGGAATAATAATGATTTATTCAAATTTGACAGTCTCGTAAAAAGTCAGATTTTGATGGCAAAGTAAAAAGCTCCAAATTCAAGGCGCGCAAATTCCGAGGAATGAGACGTACTTATAGTACGTCGCAGTGACGAGGAATGCAGCGCAACGCAGAAGTTGGACTTTTTACGAAGCCATCAAATTTAAATTGACAGCAAATGCAATGGAAACAAAAAAGCTTGATTTTGTGACGGCAATGAGTTGTAATTCATTACGGTGATTAGCCCCAATATTTCATGAAAATTTTCGAGAGGCCTTTATATTAGCAATAAAAACCGTTTGTTATTTACAATTTTGCTTCTAGTTTTCAGGTGACAGTTTGTACCGAAAATTTTATTGTTCAATTTCTCAAAAATATTCACCCTACGGGCGAGTCCGAGGCGCCCATTTGCCGCGTTATCAAGGACTTGCAGTAGTCACCTACGGCTGCGCCCTTGAATGCCTTGCAAATGAACGCCTCGAACTCGTGAAATATACGGGTTAGGCCGACCACTCTATTTTATGCTCATTATTGAAAGGGTCAAAGATGATGAAAGAAATTTATTTTTTCAGCGCTTGTTTTCAGCGCGATCCGGAGGTTTTCTGTGAAGACTAATCCGGAGATCGATATGGCGGAAGTACGACGCCTATCCAAGTTAAGCGTAGAAAAAATCCTGGAAAATTCTCCGGTTTTAGATATCAGCCTTGAGAACTATTGGAGTAACGTTCGCGGGCGGAAAAAGCCACTGGTTGTATTTTTTTACTCGAACAATGATAAATCTTCAAAACGCGTGGCAACATTAATTAAATACATTTCGCCTGACTACACAAAAAATATTGCATTTGCCCGGGTTAAAGTTGTCGAAAACGGCAAACCGGATAAAGCAACAGCAACAAAGCTGGCATCTAACTTTGGTATAGATAAGACACCAGGCATTTTGTTCTACAACAATACAGGTCATGAAATGGCGCTCGAAGATGAGGACTACGTTAACCCTGATTTTAAAGAGTTTCGTACGCCTAAAATGCTCTTATGGAAAACATATTATTCAGCGGTGCGTAAAGAGCTGGATCAATTGATTGCGGTTTAAATGGGTAGTATAACAATTTATTGCCTGAATCTCGCGAAATATCCAGGCTATTTATTTCCTATCTTCTTTGTCCATGATATCCTGGCTCCAGGAGATTGCAGCTGAGACCCTGGGAAATCCAAGGATTGAAATAAGGAGTATAAGGGCATGATAGATTTCTTCTTTTGTGATCCCCGCTTGAAGTGCTCTACGAGTATGAGAATGAACCGAACCTTCTGATTGGATTGCTGCAGCTGCTGCAAGTTGAATTAGATTTATTGTTTTCTCATCTATAGGACCTACGCGTCGAATGGTTGAACCGAGGTTCTCCAGAGCAGAAATAGCCTCGGGGAAAAGCTCGGATAGTTTGTGATAATGCTTACTGGGTATTTTTTGCTCTGACATGGGAATCCTCCTTTAGTTAGTATCCACCCATAAACGGCATCTTTTGGCCCCCGGCGGCGTTCTCGCTCGTTTTCAATCCTCGAAATAGCGCGCTATGCCTGCGGTTGAAAACTCGCTCGGGCCTTGCCGGAAACCAAAATCTACCATTTATGGATGGACACTAGTTAATATTAATATCTATGCCGGCCGATCCATAACCCTGCAGTTGGCGAGATTTGTGATAGAAACTTTTTAGAAGTCTTTCAGGAAACCTGGATCAAACTCTTCCAGCCATGATGGAACATCCCCTTTCTGGCCAATTTTCTTGTTTATCCGTTCCAGTACTTCCCAGAGTTCAATGAACTCCGGGGCGAGGCTCCATTCCTCGGGCATGGTAGCGTAGTCCTCACCCTTGCGGGCATAGCGGTAGCAGTGGACGGTGCAGCCCCGGTACTCCTGGTCCGGTTTCTTCCATCGAACGAAGTTTCCCGGGAAAATTCCTGCCACCCGCCAGCCGTCCTTAATGCACCACTTTTGGGAGATGTCGTGCCAGGTCTCCAGGAAGGTGGTGAAGTATTCCGCCCCTGAGGCCAGGGCAACCTTCCAGGTGATCGCCCTCAAGTTCTGCATGATTTTCTTAAGTCGATAATTGGGAAGGGTGGCTGCAAAAGTGAACTCAACCTGGAGGTTCTTTTCGACCTTTGTGAGCATGGTTGCCGAGACCACCTTGTCGGTTTCGAGTTCAACCACCACGGGCATGCAATACACCTTTCTCCGGCTATCTTCTTCCCAGCTTTCGTCCAGGGCAATAAGCTCCTCGTATTTTTCCGGCATGAGCACGAACTCGTGCGGGGAACCGTAGACATCCGGATAGGCCTTCCGGAAAACCGTGGCCGCAGAATTAATGAACCTTCGGGAGAGAACCTTGGCCTGGAACCTCCCCTCTTCAAAGGGCTCCGATTCGAACCTTTTCCAAACCACCTTTTTTTCTGCAATGGGCCTCGTTGTGCACGTTGTGGCCATTTCTTTATACGGGTTGCCTAATGCATTCATCACCTTAAAAATACAGAAAATATTTATTTGAGTCAATAATTATTCACGATTCGAAATTTGTTTACAAGAATTGGAGTTTTATGGATAGACACTACTCAATGTTTTCAAAAATCTGCATATAAAAATATTGTCCTACTTCTACCAAGGCTTTAGGTGTTAGATTTATTATTTCTTTTAACTCTTCAGGTGAGAACCTTATATCTAAAGGAGGTCCGAAGGGAGTGTCTTGTTTTTGTATTTCTATAATTGCCAAACGAGCGTTTGGTTTTAGTAGACGCTTTGCTTCTACTAAAAAGTTGGTTATTTGGTCCTCTGAAAAGCCATGGAGTACTGTTGAGAGATAGATCAGGTCTATTGATAATCCTTCTATGGGCGTTGTTTGGGTTATATCTGCTTCTATGGGTTCTATGTTGGCTCCTTTTGTTTCTTGTTTGAGCGTTTCTATTGCCTCTGTGTCAGGGTCCAGAGCATAGACCTTCCCCGTATTGTTGAGTATTTTCGAGAATTCCTTTGCCATGTAGCCGTTTCCACAGCCGGCATCAAGAATTGTTTGACCAGGAAGGATATTTAGCTCTTTTAGTATTATGTCTTTGTTTAGGAAGCTTTCTGATGATTTTCCTCTATGGCGGTGCGCCGTACTTACGGGTTTTTCATCTTGCAATGTTTCTGAGAGCTTTGATTCCTTGTCCATTTTACCCTCCTCTTTTAGAAGCTGTTTCAAAACCTCCCGTTCGTTGGTTTGAGCCTTTTGCAAAGCGCTAAGTGCGATGCACTAAATTTTTAGAAAAGTAAATGGTCTTTAACGCCAATGAATTTTCTGCTTGCTTTGTATTGGGGTTGTCTGCGAATTGGCGAAGCCAATGGTCCAACGATATGATAAACAAGTCTTTTAAAGACGCATAAGATTTAAAAGCAATTCTGTTTTTATATCATTATTTTAATATAAATTCAAAATGATATGTTAAGGAGAACAATACCGTAATCATTCCATCGGATCTTAGCGATATCGCCGGCATAGTGACTACGGTTACCAGTCTACTTAAATCTTCACCCAAAACCCTGGATATGAAATAGGCACAGACATGCGGTTCAGGGTAAACGCATTTGAATCCCAATACAGGGAGAACGCTCCACGCCGTCGCTACGCTGCACCGAAATCAAATGCGTTTGCCCTGACATGCGGTTCTGTCCTAATTGACAAACTTTTAATAATAACATAACATTGCCGACAAGTTTATTTGCCTTGTCTATGCCTGCCCCGTGAAATTTTTACCCCGCCTGACCCCAGAGAAATAGGCTTCGCATTTCACGGGGCAGGAATACATTGAGTATTTTGAGGATTAACCCACCAAATTTCGGTGGCGGGTTAAAATTTGAGCCCCGCCGTTGGGCGGGATGTACCACCTGACGCAGAAATTGAGCAAAAAGGGGCGTTTTGCAAAGGTCTCATACTCTAACAGACAGCCAAGCGGGAGAGTCTGATATGCCGAAAAAAAAGAAAATAAAACTGATTTCTTGGAATGTGAACGGCATTCGAGCGGCCATTAAAAAGGATTTTTTTAAATCATTCAAAAACATGGATGCTGATATATTTGCTATGCAAGAAACAAAGATTCAGGATTCACAACTAACTGATGAGATGAAAAATATTTCCGGCTATAAATCATTCTGGTCCCATGCCACGGTAAAAAAAGGATACAGCGGGGTCTGCACCTATACCCGGATTGAGCCCAAGAGAAGTAGTTACAGTATTGGTGAGCCGAAATTCGACAGCGAGGGTCGCATTATCGAGATGGATTTTGATGATTTTATATTTTTTAACGTTTATTTCCCTAACGGCCAAATGAGCGAGGAACGGCTTCAATACAAACTCGATTTTTATGAAAATTTTTTCAAATATGCTGATGATTATAAAAACCAGGGCCGAAGCCTTATCATTACCGGAGATTACAATACAGCTCATAATGAGATTGATTTGAAGAATCCCAAAGCCAATGAAAAAAATTCCGGATTTTTAAGAATCGAGCGTGATTGGCTCGATAGAATTATTGAAAATGGCTATGTGGATACCTACAGATGTTTTTATCCGGATGCCATAAAATATTCATGGTGGACCTACCGATTCAAGGCAAGGGAGCGGAACATAGGGTGGCGTATTGATTATTTTTTTGTTACAAAAGATATTATTGATAACGGCTGGGTTAAAAAGGCTTTTATCGACAATGATATTTTTGGCTCAGACCATTGTCCCATTGGACTGGTTATCGAAATCTGAACCCCGCTTTGATATCCCGCATCGCGCTGTCGCAAAAGCGGTTAAGAGGCGTCGGCGATGCAATGCGGGAAGCTTTAATTTATGAGATTTCCATGTCACAATCAAAAAAATTACCAAGAATATTAAAAAATACAGCATCTTGTACCTAATAAAATCTTGACAAAGCTCATCGGAATTGAGAATATACAGTTAGGCAACTAAAATGAGTGTATTAAAAATCCAGGTTTTAGCTCATATGAAAAAGGATTTCGAACATGAAATGGTTTCTTTATGCAATTAGCTTGATCTGGATCTTTGTTGGATGTTGTACTATTCTTTATACCCATGAAACCAGAAATGTTACGAAAAGCATTATTAAAGGTATAAATTATAAAATACTATCTATCTTACCGTTTATATTTGGCATCCTTTTTTTATTTTCTGCATCAGCCACTTTTAATCCATGGTTTATAAGAATAATTGGATTTATAGGTATGGCTAAAGGTTTATTTATTTTCATAAACCCTAAAGGCTTTTATGATAAATTTTCTGATTGGTATCTTAACTCATTATCCGATCAAACCCACAGATTTTTTGGCATTTTTGCCATAATCCTTGGAACAGCAATTTTATCTTGGATTTTATAGACACAAAGGAGACCTTATTATGACTCTAACAAAAGCTCAACTCGTTGAATCCATTTACAATAAGATCGGTCTAACCAAGAACAAATCCTCAGAAATTGTAGAAACCTGTTTAGAGATCATAAAAAGTGAACTGGAATCAGGTGAGGATGTGTTGATTTCTGGATTTGGTAAATTCTGTGTAAAAGAAAAGAAGGAACGTAAAGGCAGAAATCCTGCCACCGGTGATACTATGATGTTAGCCCCAAGAAGAGTTATTACGTTTAAATGTTCTGGCAAGTTGAAGGACATGATAAACGGAAAATAAAAAAGGCAGACCCGCTTTTGGTCTGCCTGGATTCGCCTGATAGCTTTTCTCTTCAAAAAAATACCCGGCGTTATTGTCTGTTAGCTTCCCTGAATGCCGTTGTACAATGCAGTTTTGCATTGAGATGCACGGACATTCGAGAAGCTGAATAAATGTCACATCCAGCTCCTCTTTTTTTTATAGTGTAACCTTCGTAAAGACCAAGTCGTCACATGGTTTAAATCATAATGTTGAAGCTGAGTGGCATTTAGTTCTAATCAAATATTAATTATTTAATAAAATATGTCCATAAGACAAAAGGCTCATTTTTATAGGTGAAAATCCTATCCCATAGGGATTATTCCCGACAGGAACCCATATTTCTCATGAAAAACTCGTCCTGGCGGCTACCCTTCCCACCTCAGCGGGAGGGTGTGGTCTCCAGCCTACCTGCCTTTTATTTCACCTTGTAGAAGCTTCTTAAGCCCTTCGAGAGTACCCTTCCAGACACTATTGTCACCCGCCATTATCGCGACGATAACATCTTTTTCTACGCTGATTTCCAGAACAATTTCTTCATCGCCAACCTTAAATACTGCTTCTCCCCATCTCTCTGAGGGAAGACCCGCTACTTCACAATCGTAGTCCGTCCGAATTTCTCCGGTCATTCTTATATTGCTCATTTTTTTGCTCCTAATTTTTCAAGCTCCCCGCAATAACTTTAACTTTACTTTTTTCATAACCGTGAATGCTTTCGTTTTTTTTGTTTAAGAGGTCTTATAGTGTTTGTCCTTTCTAATTATGCATGAAGCTTCAGCATCACGCTGAACCACGAGGAACACATCTGACAGGGGGCCTTTAAAATTCGGTTCCGGGATATCCAGGATTTGATGTTTGAGCAGATCCTCGCTGACATTCAACGTCACTCGCCAGGTATCTTTGCTGTCGTCGGTCAAATAGGTTTTTAATCCGGCCCTGGCAGCAACCATGTCATTAATTGGGTCGTTGCCGACCATCAGGCATGCTTCGGGAGGTTCATCGATTTTCCGGCAGATTTCCAGGTAATATTCTATTCGCGGTTTACAAAACGACATATTTTCAATGTGAGTCACCAAATCGAAATGAGAATGGTCCAAACCGGCCCAGGCCAGACGTTTTATCTGGACATTAAAAGGAAAAATAGGGTTAGTGGCCAGCACCAGCTTTAAACCGGTCCGGACAATTTTATTAAAAGTTTCATGAAGATCATCCGGAAGCCTTACATTTACTTTAAGTTTATCATATTCGGTTTCGTAGAAATGCAAAAAGCGTTTCCACAGCTTGTCTCTCAGATTCGCAGATTGTTCATTAAAGGCCTTTAAAAAGTATTCGACATTTGTCATTTCACCGTTGTTTTGCAATAATGCGTGTGTCGCGGTTATCAGCCGCTTCCGGAAGGTATCCGCAGGCATGAGATCCGCAAACAGGGTTTCTATGCTGCGAAAATATTCCTGGTAAAACCTGGCTTCGTCAAATAAAATCAGCGTATTGTCTAAATCAAACAGAATTGCCGTCAACATGGTTCAGATCAAGAGTTACCCTATGGTTTAAATTGGAATAAAATATCCTAATATAATCAAAGCCAAGGCACTAATCAATCTTTAATTCTAATAAAAGTTTGACAGATCCCTATTTTCTATGGTATTAAATTAGGTAATATTACAGCAGCTCATACTGCTTTCTAGTTCACCGCGTTTTATGGAACAGTATTTTTCTTCATTTGGTATTCTTATTCGGTGCCCTCTCATATTCATCATGCTCTGATAGAATGATCCGTGCTCGTTATCCATCAGAATCTGGCAAGAAGTTTTCCTGCTTTTCGATCTGTTAAAATTGATAAACTGCAACTTTTGACCGTTATTCATTATTTTCCAAACTTTTGGACATTGAGGATGATTATGAAAATAGGTTTCCTAAAAATGCCCATATCCCGCCCTAAAGAGGTGGCGTTACACCTCTTTAGGGGAATTTCTTATGCATTGGCGCCTAATCCATTTTTATTTTTAAGTTAACTTTTAACTCTATTATGATGACCACGGGACTTACAGCGAATTTTCTTGTCGGTTCAGTGGTAATCTAGAGAGGAAGGAGGAGCCATGTATATCCAACAATCAGATCTTTTTTGGGGTATGAACAGGGATTTCGTGAAGGAAGTTATGAATATTGCGGAAAAAGAATCTTATCAGAACGGAGACTTTCTTTTTCGCGAAGGAGATCCCGCAGCCAATTTTTATATTCTAATCAAAGGACGGGTTAAACTGACTATCGGTGAGACCGGGCAGATGGTTTATACTGTGAATAATGCCGGAGAGGCTTTTGGCTGGTCGAGTTTGATCGAACGGGATGTTTATTCTGCATCGGGAGAATGCAAGCAAGAAACCATACTGCAAAAATTTGACAGCAGAACATTGCTAAATTTCCTGGAAGAAGACCCGGTGAATGGGCTCATATTCATAAAACGCCTGGCAGGGTTGATCGGGAATCGTTTGCTTTGGAGTTACAAAATGATTACATCTTCATCGCAAGGCGAGGTTTCCCTCACCGGAGGTTCAGAGCAGATCGAGGAGTCTGAAGCCGCTGCATAAATGTTGATTTTTGCTAACCGGCTCTCAACTGGCTTAAATCAAAAAGAGGATAGCCTTTTTTGTTTTCAAAAAAGGCTTACTGCAATATAGCAAGCTTGATTCTATCCTCCCTGGCTGCCTCGCTTTGCCCTGCGTGCCCTGTTAAAATTTTGGGCTATTTATCCGGGGTGAAATATTTACCCCGTTAAATTCCCAGATCATTCTGTCGGGGCAGGTCATCCCACCGTTCGGGAGGGGTGCCTGCCCTTTTTTCATGATTTTTTCCGGATTTTTCTCAAACCTTGTAATCGAAGTGCTGATGGTTATATTGCTTTGTTAAGCTTCCCGGAAACTCGTTTAACGCCTTGCATAAAAATTGATGAAAATCTTTCAGATACGTAATTAATGTGTAACTTCTCAATAAGTTCTGGTGTATGAAATAATCATATTGATCCGACTCCATAATTTATTGAGATGTTACATTAAATTGAGTTTATAAAACATCAAAGAGCAAAAAGGCGAGGCGAAGCGAACTAAGTACGGGTCTCGGAAATTCTATCCTGAGATAGAGGGAATGAATTCATAAGTCTTTTCATGGCAGCGTGTTTATGCTATCAAACCCATTATTTTTACCCAGCATGCCCCGTAGGTCCCCGTGAAAATGCCGGGACATGGCCGGCAGATCGTACTGGGGTGAAACTTTTTTCTATTTTACCGGGGCCATTATTCCAATTGGGCCTGCCCGCTCGTGCCCCTGGCCGCCTCGCCTTGCTTGGCAGGCGGGCGAGCTTGCAATGGCAGGCGGGGCAAAGTCCCTGAATTTTGATTGAGGGCCAATGAACGATAAACAGATCACCACCCTATCCAAAGAACTCGGCTTTAAGGAAATACAGATAAACGTCGTGGTAAACCTTTTAGAACAAGGCGCAACCATTCCGTTTATTGCACGCTACAGAAAGGAAGCCACGGGCAGTCTTGACGAAGTTGCGATAACTTCAATCAGGGACAGATTGAAATACCTCGAGGAACTTGACGGCCGCAGGGAAACGATTCTCAATTCTCTCGAAAAACATGGCCATTTGACTGATGAACTGAAAGAGAGGGTGCGGGCCGCCCAAACGCTTTCCGTTCTGGAAGACATCTATCTGCCATTCCGGCCCAAACGCCGTACAAAAGCGATAATTGCCAGGGAGAAAGGGCTTGAACCGCTTGCCCTGGAACTTTTCGAACAAAGGGGAATAGACCCGGTAGAAACTGCCGCGGAATTTATCGACGCCCAAAAGGAAGTTGACACAGTGGAAGATGCGCTTTCCGGTGCACGGCATATTATTGCTGAAATCATTAACGAGGACCCCCATGCAAGGGTTTTGATGCGGAATTTGTATACCGGCAAGGCGGTTTTCAAAAGCCGGGTCGCATCCGGCATGGAGCAGGACGGCGCCAAGTACAAGGATTATTTCGACTGGGAGGAACCCGCGTCCGCCGCGCCGTCCCACCGGGTCCTTGCCATGCGCCGGGGGGAAAAAGAAGATATATTAAATTTGACCCTTGCCCCGCCCGAGGATGAGGCGGTTAAGGTTCTCGAAGGTCTGTTTGTCAAAGGAAACGGCCTGGATTCGGACCAGGTAAAAATGGCGGTGTACGACAGCTACAAAAGGCTTCTGTCACGCGCCATGGAAACGGAACTGCGCATCGCCACAAAAGAAAGAGCGGATACGGAAGCAATCAGGGTATTTGCGGACAACCTGCGCCAGCTGCTCCTGGCGCCCCCTCTTGGCGGCAAACGTGTGATGGGGATTGACCCCGGATTCAGAACCGGATGCAAGGTGGTCTGCCTGGACCGGCAGGGCAAGCTTCTTCACAATGATACGATTTACCCGCATCTGTCTGAAAAACAGGCTGAAAACGCCGGGAACACGGTAAAATCCTTATGCGAACGCTTCGATATTGAAGCCATTGCCGTGGGAAACGGGACCGGCGGCAGGGAGACAGAGGCGTTTTTGAAGCAGATGAATCTGGGGAAAAACATCTTGATTTTGCTGGTTAATGAAAGCGGGGCTTCGGTATACTCTGCCTCGGAAGCGGCTCGGGAAGAATTCCCTGACCATGATCTTACCGTACGAGGCGCAGTGTCCATTGGCAGACGGCTGATGGACCCCCTGGCGGAACTGGTAAAAATAGATCCCAAGTCGATCGGCGTGGGCCAGTACCAGCATGATGTGGACCCGTCTTCGTTGAAGGAAGCTCTGGATGATGTTGTGATTAGCTGTGTTAATGGTGTCGGCGTTGACGTCAACCGGGCCAGCATACAGCTTCTTACCTATGTTTCGGGTCTTGGCCCCGGGCTTGCAAAAAATATTGTGCAATACAGGGATGAAAACGGTGCATTTGCTTCCAGAGATGATTTAAGAAATGTCCCCCGTCTCGGACCCAAGGCCTTCGAACAATCAAGCGGGTTTTTAAGGATAAAGAACGGCGCCAACCCGCTGGATGCAAGCGCTGTACACCCGGAAAGCTATGGGGTTGTATTTTCCATGGCCCACGATCTGGGATGCACGGTTTCCGATCTGATGAATGATGCACAACTTCGGCGTGAAATTGACATTTCAAATTATGTGACGGACCGTGTGGGCATTCCAACCCTGAAAGATATCATGGAAGAGCTGGCAAAACCCGGCCGTGATCCTCGGGATGTATTTGAATCCTTTGCCTTTGCAAGCGACATCGAGAAAATTGAGGATCTGGAATCCGGCCGGAAGCTGCCTGGAATTGTGACCAATGTTACCGCTTTCGGGGCATTTGTAGATATCGGGGTTCACCAGGACGGTCTTGTTCATATTAGCGAATTGTCGGACAATTTTGTCAAAGATCCCGCCCAAGTTGTAAAGGTTCACCAAAAGGTCATGGTCACCGTACTTGATGTTGACCTGGAAAGAAGCCGGATCAGCCTCTCCATGAAATCCAATCCCGGTGAAAAGCCGAAAATTCGCAGCAAACAACAAAGGACCAAACCGGAGAGTCGGATCAGGGAAAAGAAAGTCAAGACAAAAAACACCCCGTTTAACAACCCCTTTGCGGACATTTTTAAAAGCACGTCGTAACGGTTGGAAACTCTGTGGTGAACTCGATTGATGAAGAATCCGGAATGGAAAAATAAATCTTGAATGATGTTGAGACAGGACATGTTGGCAGAGGCAATAATATTGGCAGTGAGACTTTTCGCACCCAACTCATCCCACTCCTGCTCATAGCATCCATATTTTTATTAAACTTTACTGCCCGAATCATTGCAGCTCCGTTACTGCCTACAATTGAAAAAGATTTGGGATTTAGCCATGGTGATGCGGGTTCGCTTTTTCTGTTCCTTTCCATCGGGTACTTCATATCACTTCTGGGATCCGGGCACATATCTTCTCGTATTACCCACAGAAAAACAATCGCTGTTTCTGCAATCGCTGTGGGTGCGGCTCTTTCATTAATTTCTTTTAGCAAAAGTCTCTTTGCGATGCGATGCTGTGTATTTGTGCTTGGAATATCCGCAGGCATATATCTTCCATCGGGGATTACAACCGTTACGTCTCTGGTTAAACCCAGGCACTGGGGTAAAGCAGTGGCGATTCATGAACTTGCGCCAAATTTAAGTTTTATTTTGACACCGTTATTGGCCGAGATGCTTCTTCACTGGTTTATCTGGCGTAATATTTTATTTTTTGTTGGAATCGTTTCGGTTATTATGGGAGTTGTATTTTCCCAATTGGGTAAAGGTGGAAATTTCCTGGGAGAAGCGCCTAATTTTTCGTCTATTAAGAAAATTCTTGAGATCCCCGCTTTCTGGATCTTGATTGTTCTATTCAGTTTGGCCATTACAAGTACACTCGGAATATACAATATGCTTCCGTTATACCTGGTAACCGAACATGGCATGAGTCTAGATTGGGCGAACGGTCTGGTCGGCATTTCCCGAACTTCGACTTTGGGGATGGCATTTTTCGGAGGATGGGCAACCGACCGGTTTGGTTCGAAACCAATTATGATTGGTGTATTTTTTGTTACCGGAATCCTTACATTACTGATAGGGATGGTTTCGACATATTGGATTGCTGCGGTGGTATTCCTTCAACCCGTGTTGGCGGTATGCTTCTATCCTGCGGGTTTTGCGGCATTGTCAACAATAAGTACACCGGAAAACAGAAATATGGCCATTTCGTTAACCATACCCGTAGCTTTTGTTTTAGGGGGTGGCGTTGTCCCCGCTCTGATCGGGATTATGGCGGATAACGGTTATTTCTCCTGGGGCATCAGTCTTTCCGGGGCGCTGATCATGGCGGGTTTCTTTTTATTATTTTTTCTTAAACTATCAGACAGCAGGTAAGGGCCTCGGAAAAAAATCACCTTAAAAGGAACAGCAAATGAAAATTGTAGATTCAAAGAAACTTACGAACCTCAAATGGTTAAACCTGTTTAATGTATCATATGTTGATAAAAATGGTGACCATAAGATTTGGCAGGTCGTTTCCAGAGTAAAAAAACCCAAATGTGTGACCAACGATTTTGCCAACCCGGATGCGGTGGTCATGGTTCCATTTCATAAATCTAAAAAAAAGATGGTCATCACCAAAGAATACCGGGTTCCGTTAGCAGATTATGAATACGGTTTCCCGGCGGGACTTATTGATGAAGGGGAAACGGTTCAAGAAGCAGCTCGCCGTGAATTAACAGAGGAAACCGGTTTAAAACTAACCCGTTTCATAAAAATCGGCCCTTGTATATATTCATCAGCGGGAATGACCGATGAATCCGTTTCCATGGTATATATTGAGTGTGATGGAGACCCTTCAAATGACAGAAATGAAGGATCTGAGGATATAGAAGTTATTTTTGTGTCCCGGGAGGAAGCTTCACAGTTATGTAACGATTCATCTTTAAAATTCGATGCCAAAGCATGGATCGTTCTTATTAATTTTGCTGAGTTTGGTCATATTTGAAGATTGACTTCGGAAACCGTTTATGGTTTTAAACCCAATTATATCATTCATATTTAATTGAGGGGTCGGGGAGTTTTTTTGATTCAATAGCTCCATGAATAATCAGCGACTACATCATACAAACTCATACATAAAGGTTCGTAAAGAAAGAACAGAAAACATGGCTTTAAATAAATAGGTTATATGACTACTCGCTTAACGCATTTTAATTACGAACACAAAATACCGCTGTTCTATCTTAACGATCCCTAATGTATTCAAACAATGTATGATTTCGCTGCTGATCATTCATTACGCTATTTACAAAGCGTTATAAAAAAAACACCCCAACTGCTGATTTAATTGAGAGGTTTCTATGTATAATCCAGGTGCCTTTTTGATTTCTTCCGCCGCCCTTACGAGCATATTCAGTTTCTTTTTCGGTGGTTATTTCCGGGAGAGGGAACGGGCCTACCGGTTATGGTTAATGTTTGTGGCGTACGGCAAAGAGATTCCATCGGAAAATGAAAAAATTGATATATGTTCAGAGTTAGAATCCAGGGATCGAATGTTCTATCAGGCCAAGGGGCTTCTTGGAATTCTTTTATTGACGATTGGACTGGCGTACCTGATTTTTCAGATCTATTCCTTTTGTTACATTTTTAAGTCTTCACCCCTTTATCAACCTGGAGTCTTCATTAAGTATGTATGGTTCAACACAATTATCGGTTTTATCGTAATGATAAATTGCCTGGAGCTGCTTTATATCCGGGTTGCCGTGGATAGAACCGAGAAATTTCCATTTTTTAGAATTCGGCATCGGGTCACAGGCCAGGAAAGATTGTCCAAGGTCTGGATGATCCTTGGGTGTTCCAAACTTAAAACGCCGGAATACGCTCAAAATAAAATCCCGCGAAAGTTTTATGACAACCAGGAATATTATTCCAAAGAAAAGGATAGGGTTTGAAGCTTGAGAAGGTTTTTATCATAGTCGATTGGTATTCATCCTGTTATGGCACATGACCTTAAATTTTCCCTTATTCCGCTCTCGAAAAGGGAATTCTTATCAATTCAATATCAATTCAAAGACTTGGGTTCAATTTAATTCGCTTTCAAAAATCGAATTCTTATCAATGTTAACGCTCTAAGGATTATCGAAATGGAACAGTTGAAGCTTGTGATTATTGAAGATGACGAGGCACACTATCAGCTCATGAAACGGGCTATCATAAAGGCCTATCCGGACGCTTCGATTCATTATTTTCAGGAGGCAGCCGGTTGTATCGAAAGGCTCGATGAGATTAATCCGGACCTTGTTATCGCTGATTACCTCTTGCCCGGCATGAATGGTATCGAATTTTTAAAATCTTTGAATCGAGAAAAGAGGAACATTCCGGTCATTATGATTACTGGCCAAGGAGATGAGAACCTCGCGATTCAGGCCATGAAATTGGGAGCATGGGATTATTTGGTAAAGTCTGGAGATTTCTTTACCCTGATACCGAGCGTGATTGGCAAGGTGGTTCGCGAATGGAAACTTAAAGAGTCGCTGCAATGTTCACAGAGAAGATTCAGAGAGATTTTTTCACAATCTCCTGTCGGCATTGCGGTTTACGATCAAAATGGCCTGTTGGTTGAGGCCAATAAATCTTGCATGGATATCTTTGGGGTGTCCGACCCTGTTCATATGAAAGGTCTCAAACTGATTGATGCGCCAAATGCGCCTCCTGAATTGAAGGCAAGAGTCCTTAAAGGGGAAACGGTGAGATACGAAGCTCCCTTTGACTTTGATAATGTCAATGAACTTGAATTGTTTGAAAGAGATAGATCAGGGATGGCCTATCTTGAAATCGTAATCACTCCGATGGAAGGCGGAACAGATCGTTGTCCTAGTGGTTATCTGCTTCAAATTCAAGATATCACTCGACGCAAGATGGCGGAGGAAGAGAAAAAGGAACTTCAAGTCCAAAGGATGGAAAGCATTTATACTTTGGCCGGCGGGATTGCACACGATTTCAACAACACGTTATCAGGCATTACCGGAAACATAGAACTTCTTAAGATGGGCCTGCCAGACATGGCAAGTATAGATCGGTATGTCGAAGCCATGAGCAACGCCGCTCAACGGATGGTCCACCTGACAGATCAGTTGTTGGCATATGCACGAGGGGGAAGGTACTGGCCGACAAATATATCTTTAAGTGAATTCGTGGGAGAGACATTACCCATGATTCAGCAAAAAATCGCTCCCGCTATCTGTATTAAGACAAATTTTGCCGGCGATATTTTCAACGTAGAGGCGGACATGACCCAGATGCATATGGTGCTTTCGGCTGTGGTGATAAATGCGGCAGAGGCTATAGAAGGCCAAGGTCAGATCATCATAAGGACCAGCAATAAAGAAATCGACGAGGGGGTTGCGAAATACAATCCTGGTCTTAAACCAGGGCGCTACAGCTGCCTCACGGTTCAGGATGATGGAAAAGGGATGGACGCAGAGACAAAACGCAAGATATTTGAGCCCTTTTTCACCAGAAAATTTCAGGGTCGTGGGCTTGGCATGGCTGCCGTGTATGGCATTGTCAAGAACCATGGGGGCTGGATTTCGGTTGAATCCCAATTGGGCAAAGGGACCGTGGTCCGTATCTATTTGCCTGCCGTTGAGGACAAGCCAAAAGTAATAATAAAGCCAAAAACCGAGCTTGCCAGGGGAACAGGTACTATTTTAATTATCGAGGATGAAGAGCAGGTGATGGATATAACCCGAACGATATTAAAAAGGCTCGGTTATCACGTTCTAACAGCCAGTACAGGGATGGAGGGCGTCAATATTGGCAATTCCTATGATGGAGATATCGACCTCGCCATCATCGATATTTATTTGCACGATATGCGCGGCGACCTGATTTATAAACTTCTTATGAAAGCCCGAAGGAACCTCAAGGTGATCATCTCGAGCGGCTATACCTTTGACGGCCCTGCTCAAGAAATTTTGAACGCGGGTGCTCAAGCCTTTATACAAAAACCATTTAAACTTGCAGCGTTGTCAGAGAAGGTGAAGAACGTTTTGGAGGGCAATTAAACAGATGAAATTTGGATCAAGGGGCTTCAGTAAACGTAGCCGAAGCTATACGGGTTGTTGCTCAAATCACTCTACGGTGGTATTTTCTTTATGACCGAAGGCTGCTTTCCGAATTAAGCCGTTGTGGATGGGAGGCACTGAAAGCCTTTTACACAACCGGCGTGCGGGACCCAAAGGCGGTTCCCGGAGCTGTTGTCGCAATACAGACATTCGGGAATTTTTTTGGGTTCCATCCTCACCTTCACATTCTGGTTTCCGATGGATGTTTCTGCGAAGACGGCATGTTTTCCGTTCTAAAGACGGGAAGGAAACCAAGATGTTCGACGCGCTGGAGTGGTTGACTGCTATGTGTTCCCATGTGCCCAACAAGGGAGAACAGATGGTCCGATATTACGGCTATTATAGCAATGTGGCGCGCGGAAAACGATTTTTTAAAGTTACCCGAACTTTTTGAGATGTTACAATATGAAATAATTCTTTATTATTTCTTTACACATGACTTGCAACCATCTATTTCTCTATACTTTTCGCTATCTCAATAAGGTTTTTATTGCAAATGAAGTCTGTAGTTTTCTTTGATTCTATAAACATATCGGTGCCCAGAAGGGAAATATTTAGTCGTCTGGGATATCGAAAAGGCATAACCCGGATAGGGAAAGACCAGAAAGAAGTAATTGAAGGCTATATTGAATACGCTCTCTCCCTCATTCATTTGAGAGGAGCCGGCAGGAGAATTTCCATAAAGGAGAAAAGTTTCTCAAATATTGTACTTTCAAATGGTGTTGTCTTTGAGAGTAAGAATCTTTCGAAGATGATCGGAGATTGTGAAGAAATTATTCTTATGGGCGCGACAGCGGGGGATGATGTCATCGAGTCAATCAGGGAAGATACGGAGGCAAATCAATTAACTCGTGGTGTCGTTCTCGATGCGGTAGCCAGTGAAATGGTTGATGCGTCACTTGACTGGATTGTCGATTATTTTAATCGTGAGCTTCGAAGAGAAAATAAACGACTGACAAAAAGTCGTTTTTCCGCCGGTTATGGTGATTTTATCCTTGAGAATCAGAAGAAGATCTATGATGTCCTTGAGTTTGAGCGTATTGGAGTTAAAATCAATGAAAACTATATCCTGATGCCGGAAAAATCAGTGACCGCAGTAGCTGGAATTCAAAGTCGATTTTCGGATGCGAAAAGGGAGTCGGAAAGTGAATAAAAAAAGCAGCGTTAAGAATCTTTTAAAAAGAAGAATCCTTGTTCTTGATGGCGCAACGGGAACAGAACTCCAAAAGCGGGGTATGCCGTCAGGAGTGTGCCCGGAGATCTGGTGTCTTGAAAATTCCCATGTCATCGGGAGGGTTCATTCTGACTACCGAAAATCCGGCGCTGATGTGGTCTATACATGTACTTTCGGTGCAAACCGTATCAAGCTCGGCCAATATGGTGTTTCCGATGTTGTGGAAATGAACAGAGAGCTTGCCTTTATAGCAAGACATGCCATAGGGAAGCGGGTTTTAGTGGCCGGCGATATCGGTCCCATGGGTCACTTTGTTAAGCCATTTGGAGATCTGGATTTCGAGGAAGCTGTAGACATTTTCAAGGAACAGGTAAGGGGTCTCGCTGAAGGAGGGGTTGATCTTTTTATTATAGAAACGATGATGGATATCCAGGAAGCCCGGGCGGCTCTGATTGCCGTAAAAGAGATTACCGATATGTTTACAATGGTAACGATGACCTATGAAAAGGATGGTCGTACACTGAATGGGACAGATCCGGTAACAGCTTTGATTACATTGCAGAGCCTTGGTGCGGATGCGGTGGGATGCAACTGTTCTACGGGACCGGCAGAAATGATTCAATTGATTGCTACCATGAAGCCGTACGCCACGGTTCCACTGGTGGCAAAACCCAATGCCGGTATGCCTGAATTGATTGGTGATAAAACAGTTTTCAATATGGAGCCTGAAGAATTTGCTGCATATGGGAAAGAATTCATCTCGAGAGGTGTTAATATTTTAGGAGGTTGCTGCGGGACAGCGCCCGATCATATCAGGAAATTGAAAGAAGAAATCACAGGCCGGAAGCCGCTTGCACCGGTTCGAAAATCTGTCAGCGCCGTAAGTTCTTCAAGGAAGACAGTTGTTTTTGAACAAAATAAACATCTTCTCATTATTGGAGAGGGGGTTAACCCGACAGGGAAAAAGACCCTTCAAGAAGAACTTCTTGAAGGGAAAATGACTCTTGTCCGGCAGATAGCCAGATGGCAGGAAAAAAAGAGTGCCGATCTTCTCGACGTCAACGTGGGAGTTCCGGGGATTGATGAACAAAAAACTATGGAAGGGGTGATAAACCTTCTTGCAACAGTAAGTAATCTTCCCCTGGTGATCGATTCATCAAGCATCAAAGTTATAGAGGCGGCCCTTCGTTTGTACCCTGGTCGCGCTTTGATTAATTCTATTACAGGAGAAAAGGAAAAGCTCAGTAAACTCCTTCCCCTTGCAGCCAGATATGGCGCAATGTTAATACTTTTGCCTTTGGATGACAGGGGAGTGCCCGAGACAGCAAAGGGCAGAAAAGAGATCATAAAAGATGTATTTAAAGAAGCCAGAAACTATAAGTTTACAAAAGATGATATTATCGTTGACGGCCTGGTTATGGCCGTATCGTCCAACCCGCACGCTTCCCTGGAGGCACTGGAGACTGTTGAGTGGTGTTCTGGCAATTTTAAGTGCCGCACACTTTTGGGGCTTACCAATGTTTCTTTTGGAATGCCCCAGCGTAAATGGCTGAATGCTGCATATCTTGCAATGGCAGCAGGAAGAGGATTAACCATGGCCATTGCAAATCCTGAAGTGGAAGAGTTGATGAACATTAAGGCAGCCACTGATGTATTGGGCAATAGAGACGAGGATGCCGCCGTTTATCTGGCCCGTTTCACAAAAACAGTACCAAAGGAAGAAAAAGGGGTATTACAAAAGGCCATTACTCCTGCCGAGAAGGCTTTTCGTAATGTTTTGGAGGGAAACAGGGAAGAAATAGAATCGGTTCTGTCAGAGGCACTTCGTGAAGGTGCATCTGCTGCGAAGCTTGTTCATGAAGTTATGATTCCCGCTATCACTGAGGTGGGAGAGTTATTTGACAAAAAAGAATATTTTCTTCCCCAGCTTATTGCCAGCGCCGAGACGATGAAAAAAGGCCTTGCTTATCTTGATCCCTATCTTAGGGATGATAAATCGGCACAGGAACAGAAAGGATGTGTTGTTATTGCCACCGTAAAAGGGGATATTCACGACATAGGAAAAAACATAGTGGCCCTTATGTTAAGCAATCATGGATTTGATATCATTGATCTGGGTAAAGATGTGCCGGCTGAAAGAATAGTAGAAGAGGTGAAACGGTCCGGGTCTGAGATTGTTGCCCTTTCTGCCCTTATGACGACAACCATGGTCAACATGAAACAAATCATCGATGCAGTAAGGAACGAAGAACTGAAATGCAGTTTCATGGCAGGTGGGGCAGTGGTGACAAAGTCCTACGCTGACTCAATCGGCGCCTATTACGCAAAGGATGGTGTGGAAGCAGTTCGTGTTGCCGAGAACATTTTAGGGTCCGTCATAAAATAACAGACCCTAAATTAGTGCTCATCCAGAAATGGATTTTTCAAAAAAAATGGAAACTAATTTGAAGATTCGACATATTCCACGATCTTTTCAGCAAACCTGTTTATTGTCTCTTCAAATTTGACTTCATCCTTTTCAAGCAAGGTGATTCTGAAACCTGGCAGATGGGTAAAAAATGATGTCAGCGGCACAACGCAAATCCCGGTAGCTACCAAAAGATAATAGACAAATCGTTTATCATGTTCGATCTTGTGGGCAACAATTTCCTCTACTAAGTTTCTTGCTTCAGGTTCCTCAATATGTAATTTTTGTTTAGACCGCACGTCAACCGGGAGCATCAACATCGGCCATTTCAAAGATTATCAGCAGATCGAAAAAATATAAAGTCAACTCGAAGATATAATTCAGATGTGAGAAACGCCTTGTTCTTTGCTTTATTCATTATCAGTTGCGGGTCTCAGAAAGCTATCTTTTGCACTGAAAATTGTGCATCCATGCACTGAATTTTGGGCAATGTCATTACCCCCCCCCCCCCCACGATGCATACTCACGCCATTTAGTGGATATATTATAATCCTTATCCAGTATACGGTATTTTTATCCAGCTTGTTCAATCCGGTACGCATATTGCGTTTGAATACGGCTTTGTTCCCGACTGCAAAAGATGGGAAAACTCATGCCGGAATCCGTATACCGCCAGCGCAATCCCCAAAATTCGCCATACTACCAGTGCGTGGAGGATTCACCCTGTTAAATCCTCCGGAGGAGGGCCGCGAAGCGGCATTTAACAGGGTAAATTTCGAAACATTCGCACTGATCTATGACGACCGGTTCGAACGGCAATACGGGTTCTTTCGCCCCTACGTCAAACTGGTCATTTACCGCTATCCGGACTGCGGAGTTCTGAAAGAACTCGCAGTTAAGTGAGCCTAAAGAAAAAACAGGTGCCGGTCCTTTAATGCCCATGGTTTAAACGAACCGTGATCAGTTTAAAAGATGAATGATGTTATTCGCTGTTTTTTCTTAAGGCTCACTAACCTGCTCAAACAGCCAGACCTTTTACATTTTATCACCAGTAGGCTCCATAATTTATTGAGATGTTGCCCCTAACAAAGTTAAGCACCTCAAATTTTAAAAAATAAGGGTTTCTCCATGTTTTATAACCAGAAACACGTCATCGGGTATTTGTTTTTTCTTTAGGGCTGTTTTAAGCATCTGAGGAGGCTCATCAAGGGGTTCATCGGTGAGAACAAAAGTGCCCCAATGAATGGCCACGGACTTTTTTGATGCCACATCCAGATGAATCTGAAGGGCTTCTTCAGGGGAGACATGATGATGACGCATGAACCATCTCGGTTCATAAGCACCTATTGGGATGGCTGATAAATCAAAGGGTCCTAATTTCCGGCCAATTTCCCTGAAGATCGGGGAGTATCCGGTATCTCCGGCAAAAAAGAAATTAAAATCTTTTGTTTGCACAACCCAGCCTGCCCACAGGGTTTTATTTTTAAAAAATAAGCTTCTTTTGCTCCAGTGTTGAGCGGGAACGGCCGTGATCTTAAATTTTTCTTGACCATGACTTTCCCACCAGTCCAGCTCAACCACACGGCTGATTCCCCGGCGTTTAAACCAACGCTTTAACCCCAGGGGGACAAAAAAAGTGGTCTCCTTGCCCTGTTCGAGGTCATAGAGTTTTTCTATGGTTTGTGTGTCTAAAGAGTCATAGTGGTCATGGGAAATTAGCACCATATCGATTTTCGGTAGTTCCTTAAGGGAAAGCCCGGGCGGTACCACCCTTTGTAAACCGGCCAATCGCAATGGAGAAGCATACGTTGAAAAATGTGGATCCGTAAGAATATTTTTTCCTTCCATCTGAAGCAAAACCGTGGCATGGCCGATCCAGGTCAGGGTGTTCAGTTTGTTATTGGATTGAAGAAAAGCGGTATTGTTGTGGGCCGGGGTGAAATTATAGTCTTGGTCGGGCAAAATAATTTTTGAGCGCCGTCTCCACCGCCATTTTAGAAAGTCGAAAAAACTCGGTTTTTCATGGGGATAAAGATTTTGAAACCCATTTTTTGTATGATGAAGTTTCCCGGATCCCGGAGGTTGGGCCATATTGCGATGTGAGAAGAATTTGAATTTCCTGAGATGAACCATAATTTTTTTCGGGTTAACTCTTAGGCTTAGCAACTCATTTAGTTTTGGCTCAATTAAGGGTGTATATTTACTTAAAACAATTAGTCTAATAATGTAAGTTGAACCTGTTGTTTTTTTAGTTTATTTGAATTTGCCTTTTTAGTACCGGATATCCCCGGATCCTTCGATAAAAGACTTTTCCAATCTCCACAAAATTCCTGTTGAGGTTCATCTGAATACATTACTTGAAAATTATTATTGTTTGTTTCTTTAATACCTTCTAACCGGTTTATTAGGAGTTCTGTTTCCTGACGGGTAATTACCGGGAATTCATAGTGCTTATTCAGATACTTGAACCCTCCTTTGCTCTTGTGTCGTTCTTGCACGAAATTTATATGATTTTTTAATCTGGCGCTGATACACTCATTGGAATAATCTACAATCGTATTCATTCTGGAAAGTATCGCGTCTTTAAAATTTTGATCCAGCTCAACCCCCACACTGTTTCTGCCCACAGCCATGGCAGCATACATTGTCGTGCCGATTCCGAAAAATGGATCCAATACCGTATCGCCTTTTACAGAAAACATATTTATCAAACGATACGGCACATCAAAACGAAATGCAGCGCTTCTATTCCTGATTTTAGCATCAAAGAGATTTTGTGAAGCCCCTTTCAAATCCATCCAGATGTCCGAAAACCATACATTCCTTTCTTCCCAGAAAAAAGCGCTTTCACGTCTGATTTTTTTATCTTTGGATGTTTTAAATTCTCTCTTTTTACCTTTTCGAACAATAAGAATATACTCGTGTTCCAGGGTAACATATGCACCGGGAGGCAGCATGCCGGACCCCATGAACTTGTTGGGAGCGTTTGTCTGTTTTCTCCATAAAATGGCAGGCAAAGCGTTAAAACCCAGAGTGAGAAGATACCCCATAATTCTTGTATGATTTTGATAAAGAGAAAAATTTTCGTTTATGGTCCGGGTGGCATCCCCGATGTTTATGCAGGCGATGCCGCCTTTTATCAGAACCCGGTAAACTTCATCCCATACGGAGTCCAGAACCTTGTGCATGAGTTCGAAAGCGATGGTGCCCTGTCTCTTTTCCAACGCTTTGCCGATTTTCGGATTTTGGTCAGCGAACATTTGATCCCACATTCTAATCATCGGATATGGGGGTGAGGTAACCATTAAGGCAATACTGTCTGAAGGTATGGTGTTCATTTTATTTGAATTATTAAAAATTATCTGATGGCTTGTTTTCATATATTACCTCGGTTATATAAAAACATATTCCATAACTTTACAGTTTAGTCAAACGTTACCCCATGGGTGGACCCAAAAAAGCTTGCCAATTTTTTTATGGGTTAGTATTCAGTACATGAAAGGAAAAAATATGATTACAAAGTCAACGGTATTTGAAGAAACGTTAAAAAACTACCTGGGCCAGCTTGGCCAAATTGAGTTTAAATATTTAGAAAACATACTCGGGGTAGCGGTTGAAAAAGATGAAGTTATGGTTCCTTTTTTCGGCAAACCGTACCGGGTTTCTACAAAAGGTGTGATTGACCCATCAGGGAAGCAGCCGCCCTTGGAAATAAGCGTTGTTTTATGTAAATATCTTCTTCTTTGTCCGAAAACAAATCCAATTGCAGACCAGTGGGTATCCTACAGAGATTTTAAGGACTCCGCTCCATTGACCGGTTTTTTTTTTAATGCCGTGGAACAACCGGTGGCCAACCATTTTTCAGGAAGACTCAATGAGCTTAAAGCATCATGTGATATGCTTGGAGGATATCAACCCTTTATCAAACTTTCGTATGAACTCTCCGTGCAATTTAATCCCCTTCCAAAGGTTCCGCTTCTTCTGCTGTATAACGATAGGGATGATGAATTTCCTGCGCATTGTTCCATACTTTTTGAAAAGCGAGCAGAAAAGTATTTGGATGCGGAATGCCTGGCGATTCTGGGAATGCTGCTTTCTGTTTATCTAAGAAAGAGGATAGAAAAGGAATTGCATATTAAATACGAGTGAATCCATGAGTCTGTTGATTAATGGTCTTTTCGCACAATCTCTGCGTTATGCTCAAAAAATTAATTCGCCAAAGTTCGGTGGCGAATAAATCCTCGGAATATCAAATATATGCCTGCCTGCCCCGTAGGTCCGGCAGATCGTACTGGGGTGGTTATTTTTTTCGCATGCCTTGATCTTGAACGAAAATCCTCATTAATCAACAGACTCATCCATACAGATCTGAAGAACGACGAATAACGAATATCTTTTAGGCAACAAAAGGAGGATATATCATGGCACAGTGGTATTTGAGCTATGACGGAAACCAAATCGGCCCATTTGACAAAGAACAGGCGATTACCCATGCTCAAAAAAATCCGAACGGACATGTCTGGCGTGAAGGATTTGCAGAATGGCTGCCTATCTCCCAGATTGACGAATTGAGTTCGTCCGCCCGTGAGGTTCCCGGACCCCCTCCTTCTGCGAGAAGTACGGCAGATGAAATCGATTTTAAAATTATGGGTTCGGAGATGCAGTTTGTTGAAGTGGAGCTGGATCCGGGTGAGAGTGCAGTGGCCGAGGCAGGCGCCATGATGTATAAGGACAGCTCGATTGTCATGGAGACGGTATTCGGCGATGCTTCCGGCGCAAGCCAAGGCGGCGGATTCATGGACAAATTGCTGGGGGCCGGGAAGCGGCTGCTAACCGGTGAAAGTCTGTTTATGACGGTTTTTACCCATAACGGGCAGGGGAAAGCCTATGTGGCCTTCGGCGCTCCCTATCCCGGCAACATCATTCCGGTGCCGTTAACCAGTGTGGGAGGCTGCCTGATTTGCCAGAAAGACAGCTTTCTATGTGCCGCCAAAGGAGTTTCCATTGGAATTCATTTGCAACGCAAAATTCTGACCGGGCTGTTCGGCGGGGAAGGGTTCATTATGCAGAAACTCGAGGGCGACGGCTTGGTATTTGTTCACGCCGGCGGGACCGTGGTGGATCGGGAACTTCAGCCCGGTGAAGTGCTCCATGTGGATACCGGATGCATCGTTGCTATGGAGAATAGTGTTCAGTTTGAAATTCAGCAGGCGGGCAACATCAAGACGGCGCTGTTCGGCGGTGAAGGGCTCTTTTTTGCAACCCTTCATGGTCCGGGAAAAATCTGGCTGCAATCATTACCGTTTTCACGTTTGGCAGGGAGGATGCTGCAAGCTTCTCCGGAAAGAGGCGGCGGAAAGGGAGAAGGTTCCATCCTGGGATCGCTGGGTGGTTTTTTTGATGGGGACGGCTAGCCCGATTTTAGGCAATAATTTTTAACAAGGGCGATCGATATCTAAATAGTATCACAAGCTGTTGAAACTAAAAGATATTCGACTTTTTTGCAAGAGTATCACATTACGCAGAGACTAAAGAAATCTTAAATTTATTCCCACAAAAGACTAATGCATGTAGTCTTGAATTTGTTAAAATTTAGTTAATGCAAGAAAGGTGGAGTTTTAAATATTACCATACAACAAATATTTTCTTTTACAGGTTTGATAGCCATTCTGAATATCGAAAGCTAAATCCAACCCAAAGCAAGCGGGATTTTCGTGATGTCGAAGAAGACCTTAGATTACTTATCAAACAGAAGGAGAAGCTCTATCCCGAAGTTCAGATTCAAATTGTAGACGCGCACCTTCAAGAGATTAATGGAAAAAATCATGTGACCGTGGTGTCATTGAATATAAAATGAGGCACAAAATGCTAACAATGGTAGGGGTTAGTATGATCAGAAAGAGGGAACTAAATGGTATTTTCGGTTGCTAATGATCAAAAAAAGATAATCGCAACTATCAAAAACGGTAGCTGGACAGAAAAATACGAGTGCATAATTACTGCTTGCGAAAATCCTGTTTGTACTTGTGGGAATGTTTATTTGGAGCTCATCCCAATGCAGATTGATGACGACAACAAAGAACATTCGCATCATCGAAAAGTAGAGATTGATATTGATGAGAAAGCATTGGGATATAAAAATACAAAAAAGATCCCAAAAGAAGACTTAGAATTTTCTAAATTATTTCTTGGTAAATTGGACGAGAATGATTTTCAAATTTTGTATAAAAGTCATTTTGAATATAAAAATAAAATTAGCGAAAAAGCCTCCCCTGATACTATAGATGGCTATTTCGATTACCATGAAGTCGAATATAATGGGTTAATGTCTGCTTATAATGATATCTTGCCATATGGTGACCAATTCCTCGTCACAATAAAAGGGGAGCAATGCATTATTTTCGACCAATATTGTCTCTTGCCAAAATGCCCATGCACGGACACCAATTTGGATATAATTTCAATCGACAAACTTGGAAAAAAAGGTAAAGAATTATGTTTTGTTGCGCTCAATTACAGAAAAAAGCGGTGGAAGCTGGTTGATGAATCTTCATTTTCCATATCCTTGGACACAGTAAGAACAGCCATAGAGGAACAGATCCCGGACATTTATAAACAAATGCACAAGAGGCATATAAAACTCAAAGCGATTTACGCCCACTGCAAAAAAAAGCATTATGCACCCAAACAGGAACTTCAGTTTACAAAAGTTGGCAGAAACGATCCTTGCCCATGTGGAAGCGGAAAAAAATTTAAGAAATGTTGCTTAAGGTAATTAACTGTGTCCCTTTTCGCAACTCTCAGCGCTAGTGTTCATTAATTATCCTAACAACAAATATCGAAAGGCTGAAAAATTTAAGATTATCTTATGAGTAAGCTTGAGTGAAAATTTAACATGAGATACTGTCGACAAATGCAAGGATTGTGAAATCCCCCAACGCTCCGATCAGAACACATTGTCTTTTGCAGGCTATCTATTAAGATGGGGAATATGGAACAAATCGAAATCAAATTTACTGAACAAGAAAGAGAATTGATTATTGATCATACCTTTGCTGGTCCGGATCTGACAAACAAACTCAAGATAGCAGAGATTAAAGGAAAGCATCTCATTGCTAAATATACAATATATGATCTTGATGAGCTGATTGGTTTTATTGCCGCAGAGGCTAATCATACTGAGGATAAAAAATTAGAGAAGAAGCTGGACAAACTTTTTGAACGGTTGAGTTGTATTCTTGAAAGCGAATATAGTGAATAAAACAGGGGCTTTCAGATAACCAACGCATGCACAGCCGACCGACAGGGCCGCGCGACTGTGGTGAATTCACAGGAAGTGAATATTCAAACCCAACTTTCTTTAGCATTTGCATAAATCTCTGTTGGTGGGTAATGTGCGGCGTTGGTTGTGCCAAAACTGAAAACATCTTCATCAAGAGAAGGAAAATCATATGAATAACACTTCTACACAGAGGCAGTGTGACGCTTGCGGAACTGCGGTGTCAACTTATAATGGAGTCTATCTTTCTAACGGGGATAAAAGCCGATTTCTCTGCTCCCGGTGTTATAATGAATCCATTTCTGAAGCAATTGGATTGGATTTTGATCACTTGTCATTTGAACCGATCATTTTGATGGATAAAGATGATGAGAATCACACCTTCCACTTTCAGACCCGTCTTTTCGGAGATAAGGTTCACATTCAGGCTCTGGAAATTAGGAATAGTGCTCCCAAAGGTTATGAATTTTCCATATATGGTGATGCCGAAGATGATCTATTCGGTTTGTTCACAAAGCTTGTTGAACGTATGCGTCGTGCAATGGAACGGAGGCACATTGAATCCAGCGATCTAACCCGGTACAGAATTACGGATGAAGATATCGTACGCGGCCATATAATTTGGGATGATGACACTGACGGTGAAGTTCCTTGCCTTGTCATTGATGGTAAGGAGCTTTCATGGCATGAGTTTGGTAGAATGTTAATGACGTATGAAGGGTTCCATTTTAAGCTGGAAATATTTGAGGGGGCTGAAGAGAGGTAAGTTCACATAATGTATGGGAAGTTGAAAAACAACAATCTGGCCCAACCTGTCACTTAAGAGGGACCGGGAAAGGCCGGGCCTTTTGGCTTGATTCTACTTTTGAGATTGATAATTTGTAGCCCAGAATTTTTGTGATTTACGTTCTAAATCTTGAATGATACTAATATGATGACAGGTATCGATGCAGGCACGGAATCTAGAACAGAAAACCGGACTAAAGGGGGGATGAAAAACACAAGATGTAGGATCGGGGGCAAATCTGGATTAGGCAATAATTTTTAACAAGAGCGATTGATATCTAAACGGTATCACAACCTTTTGATATTACTAAATATTTCATGTACTGGCAAGTTATGTTGTCAGTTTAATTATGTTGTGAGAATTTAATTCCGTTATTTTATTCTTTTTTTGAAAAAGGATATTAAACATCCATATAATTCTTCTAGTTCGCTTTTCCCATTTTAT
>Ga0315549_1000967_pt1 | contig 31840 bp, 28 predicted proteins | sample SalMarSW160200MG_FD_203101 | JGI IMG/M metagenome (GOLD analysis project Ga0315549, IMG submission 203101) | Salt marsh sediment microbial communities from the Plum Island Ecosystem LTER, Massachusetts, United States - Salt Marsh Sediment SW1601-200 ... | reverse complement strand
GTTGTGCGAAGCAGTAATCATCACGCCAGCATCAGCTTCCAATTGTCTAGCTAAATACGCCAACACTGGAGTCGGCACAATACCCAAACAGTTAACCTTCACTCCTCCAGCTAAAAGACCAGAAACCAAAGCGTTCTCAACCATCAAACCAGAAACCCTCGTGTCACGCCCCACAAGTATTTTTTCTGCTTTTGAAAAAGTTGAAATGGATAAACCTATCTTAGCCACTAGAACTGGCGTTAAATCGACATTGACTAAGCCACGCACTCCAGAACTGCCGAACAGTTTAGATTTCAAGTGTTTTCCCAATCCATGGTAAGATGCAAACGCATTTAAATAATTCTAGCCAACAAGGGGTTCGTACAGAAAAGATCAAGTTAGTTCTTTGCTCCACCTGTCAATGAATTGTACTAACTTTTTTCGTGTGGGATGTGTTCCCTTAGGATTTGAAATGTAGTAGGCGGCAACCGCATTGGCTAATGCTAATCTATGATCATCTGAGAGTCCATGCGCGTCTCCTAAGATGTTCCCAGCGTTCCAAGCGTCTCCAGCTCCTGTAACCCTTAAAACTGGAACTTTGAAAGCTGGGACAATTGTTTCACTCTCCTTTGTGAAAGTTGCTGAGAAGGTTGCTGTGTGCAAGTCAATTCGTGCTGATAAACGAGATGCTAAAATTCTTGCAGATTCCTTCGCCAAATCATCAAACTTTGAAGCCTTTGCAAGTTTTTCTATCTTATCGTTTAGCTGTGATGTAAAGCAGATTGCTTCATTTTCATTTAAACTTAAAATATCAACATGTTTGCTCTGCAAAACCTTCTTCATCAGTTTCGGGATTTTCTCCTTATTGGTTGTTGGGTCGGCTGTGTCACAATAGGTTTTGCCTTTACCCGCAGTTTTTACACGGCGGAAGATGGTCTCAGCCAGTTCTGTCCCGAAATGTCTTGTTCCAGCCCAATTAAAAACACATACGTAATCTGCATTTTCAATAACTTCAAAATCCTCATCATTCAGATGATGTGACCCAAAATCGGCTAGTGCACCGACATCCCTGAGCATGACGTTAACTTTTCCTTTTTCGTTTTCAAACTCTATCGCCGTTGTTATCGATGCATTGTCGAAAATTTTAACGTGGGAAAGATCAACTTTGCGTAGCTTAAGGTAGAATCTGATCAGTTTTAATCCTGACTTGCTTGTGCATACCATCGGGGTGACGTCCACGTCTAAAGCGGCTAGAGCAGATGCCGTGTTAACGGCGTTTCCTCCCTTAAGGTCTACCTGTTTAATGCCGTCTATGCTGCCGCCCTTACGTTTCACAACTTTTCCAAGCATCCTATAAAAATTCTTCACATTACAGTTTAGGTTTATTAGGCGGTCAAGGAAAAAGTCAGGCATGACAACCACGTTAACTTCTTGAATCTCGCTTTCCAAGAACCTCTGCAATTCTTCAAGGTAACCCAACAAGTTATGTTCACCTCAAGCAAAGTGGTTGCTGAAATCAAATAACTTTTTTCATTTTATGTTTCAACTATCCAAGCAGAAAGCTGATGCAAATCCAGACGATGTCGCCAAAGAGCAAAGCTATAACTAGACCAGCTGTAATGAAGATGAGCATGGGTAAGCCTGGAGTTGCCCAAACAGTGTTCTGAATCTTTCTATTTTCAACAGCTTTTGATAGTCTTTCAACTATTGCGTCTCTGCCTTCATCTTTGGGTAAAATAACAAGCTTCCTTTTAAGCCCATTCTCAGTTTTTTCCACGTCTTCAAGAGGGTACAAGTGCCATTTTTCCTTTAACTTGTCAATGGGAATCTTGTAGCCTGTTACTAAAACTAGAAGTTTTTTTCCGAACGATTCACCAAGTCCTCGTTCGAAGAGTTTTTTACCGGTTTTTTGACGCCAGAAAATGTTTCGCATGAGCATGTAGATTGCTGTTGCGGCTGCTAGGAGGACAGAGTTGCTGAAAATTGTCATTGGGAAAAAAGTTTGTGAAATCGGTGAGGCTTCTACGAAGAAGGGTTTAGTCAAGTTTTCTGGGTGGAATGGTAGTGCAAGTGCTAGACACATGAGAGCTTTTGCGTCTGCTCCTCCGAAGCCTCCGGAATAGAAAAGTATTATGGCGAAGGCTGCGGTTAAGCCAAAGCACATTCCGAAGAAAGGCAGTTGGGAAATTTCGTAAATGTAAATTTCAAGAAAAGTCAGCGCAAAGGCGAGCGGTGCAAACACCATCCAAACGGTGTTGCTTACTTCTCGGGTTTTGTAGTCGCTCCAAGAAGCATAAAACAGGAAGAGTAAAGCTGTGGCTGTTCTCAGCGTATCAAATATTATTTGCATAATGGACACCAATGAACGTTAAAAGCTACTCTCCCTGATAATATAAGAGTTAAGTAACTGAGAATAGAAAATGTTAGTGTCTTTCTAGCCTTGGATTGTAGAAGGGGGAGTTAGCAGAGAGCTTTATGATGTGGGTGCTTGCTCATGAGACTCCACATATTGTCCTGTTGAAGACACGACTTTATAGTAGTAAGTCGTTAGTTCAGTCCAGTTATAGTTTATGGTAATCGAAATAATAGAGCCTCCATTAAGTGAAGCAGGAAGGGGTGGAGTTGTTTGTGTTTGATCAACAAGATTTGTTTTTTCCGTTCCTACATAGAGCTTTGCTATTTCCGTGTTCGAATCACCGGAGTTTCCTATGTCGAATTTTATCTTTTTAGTGCTGTCTTCGGTGTAGAAGTTTATGTTTGATTTGTATAGGGTTACTCCTGCTTGTTCTCCTGCGCTGCTCATGTATGTCATTATCCAAGCGTATGTGACGACTATAGCTGCGACTGCTATGACGATTAGTAGTAGTGTGGCAAGTATTGGTGATATGGCTTTTTTAGATTTTAACATGTTTTTTGTCAACACGTTTTCACCTTTTATTGTGTAGGAATCTTCGGATTGGTTATTTAAATCATATGAATTGGAAATCAGCATATTCTGATCTGGAACAATTGGGTTGCTAGCTTTCCGTGGTCACTGCAATTGTTGGTGGATATTCAACCGTTCTCCACACGCCTGTATTTTCTCGTTGAATTGAAGGATGTTTGGAAGTTTCAAAGAAGGGTTTCGATTGACTAGCGAAAGATGGAGTTAAGGAGTCGCCCGCTAGACGAGGGAGAAATATGGGTTGGACATTTAGGGAAGGCTGTTAGACTTATTGACATAGTTGGAAAATATGAAACCGAAGGATTTGACTCTGTTTTGGAGCATGATGAAGTGGTCAGCGGTGAGCACTAGAGTTTCCTTCTTAGACGCCGCGGTGTTTATTGTGGCTGCCTTCCTGAAAGAAAGGCATCATAAGGAAGGCTAAGTGATCTCGGTGTTTTTGGAAAGCAAAATGCATTTTCTGAAAACCAAAGATGAGTCAAAATCTTTCAAGCAACTTGTTTATTCTTTCCTTTAGGGTAATCTCTTGCTCTCTTATGAACTCTCTTCCAGTGAATTCTTTCCAAAGTTTCTTTACTAAACCCTTTTTTATGTCTGCCAAAAAAGAATTCAACCTTTTCTTTATATGTTGATTTAGATTTGATTGCTTGCAATTTGCCCAAAATCTTTTCATATTTAATCTGTTAAATGAGTCGAGAATCATTGCTATTACATCAAAATGATCTCTTGTTCTCTCAGTCATCAGTTTCATTATTAAAATGTCTTCAATCGGTGCTACCGTAGCGCCAACTTTCAAATCCTTATTTTCTTCAAAGGATGCTTTTATGTTTATCTTATTTGCCTTTGTGAAGATGTCTTCTGGCAGTATGTACTCCAAGTTTGTGCTCCAGTCAATTACTTTGTCTACTGAAATGTGAAGCTCGATAGATTCAAGATTGATTTTCTTGCTCTCCTTTACTCCAAAATCTGTCTTTTCAAAGCTGTATTCCAACAGCTCAAAAACGCCAGTAGAGCTGTCAGCTCTCTTCTTGTTGTAATGAAATCGATGTCTTTTGTGAATCTCCAACTTCTTGGATAGGTATAAGCTCTTACTGCATAACCACCAATCAAAATGAGGTCGATTTGAAAGTTCTTTGCTTTTTGATCTATTCTTTCCAAATCCTTTAAGCTAACCACTTCTATTTTGCTTGCTTCAATTTTTTCCAAGTCTAACACCTAAATCCTCTAACACTTTGCGAACAATGTCTCTAGGTAAAATTATCTGAATGCCCCACTTTTCACTTAATACTTTATAGCCTTCAAACCTTTCCTTCGTTCTTTCAAGTTCTTCTATCTCTTTCCTTGTTAACAGAGCTGAATGCACCAATTTGTTCCTCAGTTCCCGAAATCTTGACAAAGATATCTCGTCCCTTGGGAATATCTCATCGCTCTTTCCTCTCAAGTGTTTCTTTATTTTTTGGATATTTTCTATCTTAATCAGGGGCTTATGGGATTCAAAGTTTATTGCATCAAGTAAAAATCCAAGTCTTCTGGAAAAACCCAAACCTTTTGCAAGAGTTATGATGCCATTGTTGCCATGCCATCTAAGCTGATCTTTGTTCTGCAAAATAATTGCAATTGCTTCTATTATGCTAGTTTGGGTTTGCCTTTTTAAGAGTTCTATCAAAAGAAATTCAGGCTTTTCTAGGTAATATCCTTCTTTAGTCTTTGTTTTTATCGAATTGATGGGCTTAGTGGAATGAAGGAGCTTAATATAGGTGTTTATTTTTCTTGTTTCTATTACATCTCCAATAAACACCCGAGTTTTCTCATCTGTCAAGAAAGCGATCCACTTTCCTTCGTCTTTAGGTTCTATTTTTATCTCAAAAACTCTTGCTGGGGTCATATAGCGATGATAGTAATAAGCAGCATTGCTTCCTGTTATTGCATAAGACAGTTTGTCGCTTATGAAAACAAGTTTTTCAATTAAACCCTGCTTTCCAATTTTTTCCTTTTCTACCAAGGAATAAAGTCCAATAGCAAAGCTGATGTCTTCGGGTGAGATTAGTCGATAAATTCTTGCTCTGTAATCGGTTTCACTTCTTTCCTTATTTACAAATCCTCTTTGTTCCAATTCCCAAAGTGTTTTGATTGTCATTACTCTACTTGCGCCAAGTTCTTTCGTCACATCTTTAAATGTAAACGCTTGATTTTTGTATCGCATCCAGAGTTTGTTGTAGTACTTTTTGAGCCATTCTGGCATTTCTTTACGCATAACAATCACCGGTAAACTAACCTAATTATATTACTAAATTAGGTAAACGAATTTAAATAGTTTACCAAAAACTATAGAAAGGCATTCCCATTATAGTAGGATGAAAACAAATAAATTAGAAGAGAAATTTTAAGGACAATCTCCGGCTGAAACCGCAGAAGTAGTAGTGCATGGTTTTCCAATTTTTGCTGTACTACTACTTCTAAGGGCGGGAAAAGCGCAGGAGTTGTTGTTCGTTGTTTCTGAACGACAACCTTTTAAGGGCTTGCCCTAGGAAGTCTACCGTAAAACTTTCTGTCTGACCCTACGTTTTTTGCGTCAAGAGTTAATTTTGGATAATAATTTCTGTTTCATAATGCTTTTCTCTGATGGAATTTACAAGTTTATGGGCGTAGATGTAGTTGCGAATCAAGCAGGACCAACGTGGGATCAGTAACGTGATAGTGGTTATGCTCAGCCTAGTAATTCTTGTGATTATATCGGCTAACGTCATCCTCTGGAGCTACCAAATGAACCAGCTAGACTGGGAGAGAACGTAAGAGAATATTGCTATCCTCGACATTACACCTATCAGAGAGAACTGGTCGTGCAATCCTTCAGGATACGCTCTTGGAGAATCAACAAGCTGGTTGTCTGGGGATATTTCAGATCTGACGGCAGATGACGGTGTCTACATGAGTTTCAGAAGTTATTACTCGGGAACAGACGCATCAGATTTTGTAGATAACAATACTTCTGACGTAGACTCTTCTGCTGATAAGGGAACACACAGCAACTTTACAGCTCAACAATATGGTCCAGATAACATCTTCGACGTTTTAACTGAAGAAAACACTGCAGGTAGTGGAGACGAGACAAATAGTCCTTCTTCCTATGCAAACAAGGACGCTGAATGGACCGAAGATGGAGGGAGCAATTCTGCCTATTCAAGCGATGACAGATACGCTGGTCAAACCAGTACAAATAATAGAGGATGTGATTATCTAAGTTTTGGGTTTAATATTCCGTCAGGAGCTGCCATCAACGGTATCGAGGTCTCATTGGAAGGCCACCGTTCAGGCGGTTTTTTCTCTCCCTACAAGTTCTCCGCTCAGTTAATCAAAAACGAAATAGAAGTTGGTGATGAGAAGGTTGTTGCAAACAATTACGGCTGGTGGGATAGCATACAGACTGTGGGGGGGTCAAGCGACCTCTGGGGCACTTATTGGACTCGTGACGACATAATTGCCAGCAACTTTGGAGTTCGAGTCGAAACTGATACGGCTGGTTTTTTTCCGGGCACCATGTACCTTGACCATGTGGTCATTAAAGTTTACTATTCGCAACCTGTCAATTACGAGTTGGACTTAGAAGTTCAATGGACAAGCGTTGATTATGATGAAACAAACGAAGAGTTATGTATTTATGCTGGAAACACAGGAACCGAAGACTTGCGTGTAGATTATTGGACAGGTTCAACTTGGAGCAATTTATTAACAGATTTGACAGCAAACAGCTGGAATAATGTTTCCGTATCGCTGACAAGTACCAATTTTACAATTAGATTTAAAGGTGGCAATGAAACAGAGGATACCACTGAAGACAAATGGAATAGACGTCACGTTGCTACATGTTTGGTCTGACGAATATACGACAGAAGTTGAATTCATAGGTTCAAGTAATACGGAGGATTGGACCCAATTGAATTGGACAGTTGACAGCGCATGGACAGCCAGTTCAGTGAGTGCCACACTTCAACTTTATAATTACACGCTTGATGATTATCCAACAAGCGGAAACGGCTACATGGCTTACATTTCAGACAGCACACCAAACACTGACGAAAATAAAAGCGAGACGATAACTATCAACCCTACTGATTTTAGAAACGCTACTGGTTACTGGAAGATGAAGGTTAAGGGAGTTAAGGCGGCAGATACGCAGTTTGATTTTAAAGCTGACTGGGTTGAATTTAAAGTGATGAAGGTTAGTGGGACGCTTTTCACCTTTAAGAACGAAGGGTCTCTAACCTCTCATCTAGTTTCGCTATGGGTTATCAACTCAACCGTCCATAAACCCTATGACATAAGCGTTTTCGTAAATTCTGGAGAAACCTTGCCTTATCTTCGTGTTGACATTTGTTTACCTAGCGGAGAATATGTGGTGAAGGTTGTTACTGAGCGGGGAAACATTGAGGTTTACTCAGGAAGCTAACCTATTCTTTTAGAGAAGTTTCAGGTGGTTCTTAGGGAAGTCCTTTCCAAAAGTTTGTGCTAGCGTAGCAATAAAACTGTGACTGTTTTCTTTGCGTAGTGAAAGGATTAGCCTACAGAGACGATGGGGGGATATTCTACCATCACCCAAAGACCACTATTTCCGTCCACCCAGATGGGGTCGTATTCATCCGTAAAGGTGACAACAGCGCCATACCAAGTGATGTCTTTTGGGTCTGTAAACGCGGCGGAAAACCTCTCCACAGGATTAAACTCAATCGTCACACTTTGCTCGTCGTGCGAGCATTCAATTTTAACCTCATACATTCTTTGACTACTACTTGAGGACTTGCTGTAAAGCTTGACATACCGACCTTCTGCTCGGAATACTCCACTTTCTTGCCAACCTCCTGAATTTAAAGTCCCATTCCATACGACGGAACCCCAATTGGCGGGGTCATCGCTTACGTAGACCTCAATGCCGTCAGGATATCCCCATCTACGGGAAGAACTCCGCGAGTATTGGTAAATTCTTATTTTTGAAATATTCATTGTTTCTCCCATATCCAGTATAGTCCAATGGTTGCATTCAGAATTGTGTTGCCAATAACTCCCAGTACTGTTGTCTATGGCGTCAGAAGCAGGATGCCAACTATCTTCGCCGCACTTGTCGTAAACATTAGTGGGTATCTTCCAGACCGTCCTTTGTGCAGTAGTTACACTCAGAGCACCAGTCTTATCGCCTGCAATACTGTCAAAGGCGTAAAGCTTCAAGTTGGAGCTGTCAGTGAACATTATTCCCGCTCCACAATTCTCTCCGATGTATTCACTCCAGTGATGTTGCCAAATTGTTTCGGAATTAGAGAAGTTATAGAACATGTCAGGGTCGCCCATACTTGTTTGTGCCAGTATTGGAAAACCGTAGTCAGTTCCGTTTTCTGTGAAAGAACGTAATCCTTGCATCCAACCGCTTGAAAGCTGAATTAGGCTTAGGTTGTCTAAAATTCTGTTTTCTGGGCATGTTGATGCATTTACAAAGATTGTTCTAAGCGTATAAGTATAATATGTTGCGTTTGCTGGGAACGTCAAAACAATCTGTGCATACACATTAGGAGGATTTGGAGCCCCATTCCCTTTCCATTCTGGTTCCTGTTGAATTATATCTCTAACAGTTCCATTAACAACTACAAATGTAGGTGCAGCGTAAAATTTCGCCGACTTACCGTTGATTCGCATAAACCTCGCAGTGCTAGCAACAGTTTCCACCTTAAATTCACCGTCTCCTCCATATAATATGTCGATAGACATTATGCCGTTGTTTAACGTTGCCTTTTTTTGTACATCAGAAATTTTATCGCTGAAACTGCTCTGAATAGCGTAGGGTGTTTGAGTTGCTGTGTCATGTCCATCCCACCACAATGTAACATTTTTAACTTTATGATTTACTAGAAAAACTAGCATGTTTCGACTGCTGAAAATACTGGTGCTGCTACTCAAACCTAGAGGCACTCTGTATTTTGATCCCCAATCCTCAATCTGAAACGGCATTTGTTTTTCCTCCAGATTCGTCGAGTTTGCATTAGCGCTCGTTCGAAAAGCTTTCACTGGAACTGGTAGAATAGGCTTTCCACGCGTTGATAGCTCTAGGTTTTTACCAAGCCACCTAAGGGTGCCATCCTGTAAAGCTTCGATAGTGAGTGTGTCCCACGTTAGAGATGAATAGAGGCTTTCCATTCCAGTAGCATTCCAATCAAATATGTAAGTATACTGCGGTCGCCCGGAAGTTGAGAAAAACGCTGTCACCATCACACCTTTTGGGTTAATAACCTGAATTAAATAAGATGAAGGATCTACTCCTGATGGAATCTTCAAACCGTATGTTCCATTAACAATTGAAATGCCGTCCGGAGGGACAAGATTCCAAGCTGAGTCAGAATAGCTATAATTGTAGAATAAGAAATTGTTTCTTCCCAATGTAAGGTCAGTCTTGTTTTCTCCTTCTTTAACAATGAGTCTTGTTTGATTCTCCGAAGTTTCCAAAATAGTTACATTCAGTAGAGAAGAAGCTTCATAGTTTATTCCGTAGATTCCAAGACCTGAAAGGGAGTAGCTTACTGAAATGTTTGCCATGCTGTAGCTTGCAGGTTCGTACCAGAGTGTAGAAAAATCCATTTGAGTAACATTGAAGGATGGGTTCCAGTTTGGATGCGAATTTGCAATATAAATGAATCCGCTGGTAAGATAATTAGCTGTCAACTCCTTAGCATAAGTGGCGTTTCCAGTTACCTGTAGGACAGAACCATAATATCCAATAGCAAATTCTGAAATCTGCTTGATTGACAGATTTATTTCATCTATAGAACTCAAAACTTTTGATAATTCTTGAAGTGGAAAGTTACGAATTGTTGAATAAGTCACAATCACCGCGGTTATTAAAACCACAGCCACGAGCAATGCAGCGATTATTGAGAATTGACCCTTCTTCTTCCTCATATTAGACTCCTCCTTGTTGAGCAAGCTGCAATACAATAAGTCTGGATGTGTGAGCTGCTCCAAATTCAGATTTGTAAATTGATGGTTGATAATACATTAAAAGAGCAAGAGCAGTAACCCTAATATCAGGAATTCTAGTTAACCCTATTGGAATGAAAGTCCCATGGATTTTACCTGAAATCCAATGGTTGTAAGTTGCGGCTGCAACCCATTCACCTACAGGGTCAAACATACAACTGCCGTCAGCTAGAACAAGGTTGTAGTTACTCAACTCAGAAGAACTGAGAGCACGAACAGCCGTCTGAGTGGAAGATGGATAAATACCGTAATAATTAGACCATTCAAAGGCATCTGATGAGAAGCGTACAACAAGTACTTGTGGTCTACAATCAATTGCCGTTGAATTAGGTTTGTAACCGTGGTGTTCCTTGTCTATCCCTTGCAGGAAAGCATTAAGTCCAGCTGGTCCCGTAGACACCATTCCATAAATTCCCCAGCCATTTTGTTTATCCCAAAAGGTTTCTGTATTAGTAACGTAGTGAAATGGGTATCCTACAATACTAATCCACATCCAATTAAATTCATTAGCTTTCTCACCAAGAGTGTAACAATACCGCGTACTGTCTCCACAGTATTCTGTTGGTATTGGTACCGCTTCTCCGAATGTGTTTATCACTACAGCATCCGTAATATTCTCTTCAGGGAGACTGGTAATCTTTATGTCATTCAAAAGCGAACCTAACTGTTCAGTGCTATTTACGAGAATTGTTGTTTCAAAGTACGGCGAAAGCAGACTATAAAGATCTGAAGCTAAGCTTTGTCCCGTATACCCTGTAATCCACCATCCATTAGCATCCTCACAATTTAAAATGTAAAGCGTTACATTCTTTCCACTTTTCCCTCCAATCTTCTCAGGAGTCACAATAAAACGTACGTCTGAAGAAGCCACGGAATATGAAGACGCTTCTGAATACACACCAAGACCGCTTTCACTGTTTGAAAGAGATTTAACTGGCTGATAAGTTACCTCTTCGCTGCCATACATTATCTCATAAACCGTTAAGTTGTAAACCATATTAGGCGGCAAACAAGCAGAAAGTGCAACTTGAAGCTCGCCCCAAGCTGGGTCATCCTCTGACTTGAACACTGTCTCACTCAAATCATGATCTGCATCCAACATTTGAAGCGTTGTTAGCGCAAATCTTCTAAGGTTCAAAGGAGAAACCTGCCGTGGAGAAGGCAGAACAGCGAAGAAAGAGGATATTATGAAGGCTGCTGTGATAATGATTATTACAAGGAACACTTCAATTGTTCGCATCATTTTAACCAATCACCTGATAACCTGTTGAACTCCACAAGGCTAGTTTAGCTTGATACGCAACATCGCCAACGAGAACTTGACGCAAATCTGTCGCAACCCACTCCTTGCCAAAGGGATCACCACCAAAAACAACAGAAATTCCAATGGTTCCAATACCCCAAGGCATAACCACCATACCATACTCGCTTCCTTTACGGTAAGCTACAACCAGAAAACCTGGGTTGGATGTGGGAATTTGTATTCTTTCAAAAGATGTTCCATTACCATAGTTAACCAATCCCGAGTAATCATCAACCTTTATAGGCACAAAATTATCGGGCAGAAGATAAAATGTTGCATTAAAATGCAAAGCCCCTTGACACTCTTCCCCTGGATCGTTTTTACCCCACTTGTGAGCGAGTAAAATTGTTCCGTTCGCGTAATTTTCAATGAAGGGTATTATATTTCCTGCTTTTGTTGTGGTTTCACGGGATGCGTAACCGATGCCATAAAGCCCACTCACATGAGCTCTGACAATGAATGTGTAAGCTGTCTGATTATTATCAATGTCTATTTCAGGAAAAGTCAAAGAAGCCAAGCCTAATGAATCGGCTGTAATGTTGTCTGAAATACATCCGCCTTTACCTGTCGAAAACATAAGATAGTTTAGATTCGCTCCACTTAGTGGAAGTCCTGGTCCCATGACTTGAACCTCCAGCTCTAAGGACTCGCCCTCGGGTTGAACCTCTCTAACATTCACCGTCAAAGTCGGGTTGATTGTTAGTTGGAATCCGTAGGTTCCGTTTACTCCTAAAAGCTTAGCTGCCGTCGGATAATCGACACACTCACTTTCTGACAAAAGCATGTACCCGCCGCTGAGACCCCATGATACGTTGCTGTACCATTCTCCTGTTCGGTTGTAGTATACCTTGTCTCCAGCGGAAGAAAGAAGTCTCATCAGAGAGAACGGACTTAATCTATACTGTTGAAATTCTGGATCTTGTAATCCAAAGCTTGTTGGAATTGAACCACTCCAATTGCCAGGATTCAGTAATACGTTGTCTAGTAGGTCGCTACATTTAGTTGCAAGGTGTCTATGACGCTGATACAAGATTGCTGTTTGAATTGTCTGGTTGAAGAGCCCTACAAAAAGCAGCAGTGCCCCTAAGAAAACCACCGTGGCAACCATGTGGTCGATAGTTGAGCTAACCATTCTATTTCTCTCCTTTTATCCTCCGAAGTACAGGCATATGGTTCCATTTGGAAACTTCTCAGCACTTACACATGCGTGTGTGGAATTGCTTACGAAGGTGGATTCCTGCCACAGAACGTTAGGACCCAAAATAACCGATGTGGTTACCGTGATGCCAGTTTTTGCTAGCTTGAGCGTTAATTCCAAAACTTTACTTGAATTCAATTTCGGGTCTAAAACTGTCCGCAGGGTTGCGTTTCCTATGTAGTGATTGTTCTCTATGAATGGTGGAAGTCCCGGCAAGTACGTTGCTGTTCCCGCTGATATAGTTTTATGGTTTAGCGCGAAATATAATTGTTGTATTGTGCTTCCTAGATGGCTTGTCGATTCTTGAAGTGCGAGAGTTCTACGTGAATCTACCCAAATGTTCATGAGCCAGGTTGCTGTTAAGGGAAAGAGGAAAATCTGCATTATCAAGATTGGAATCATAATCATGTACTCGATAGTTATGTGCGTCATCTCTCACCCTCCCTAACAGGCTAGGCATATAGCCCTAACGAAACAATCACCTCACCTGTGTAAAAGATAATGGAACCGTCTGGAACACCCATCTCTTTGTCTACACTTTCGAAATTGAAAAAATCTTCATCGAATCCTAAGTCGTCTTTAAGGAAAGAAACGTGAATCTTAACGTTATTAACAGAGTCTTTTGTTTCAGCCGAAACTCTACTTCCTGCAAGTGTTACAGATTGTGAGTAACGCGGATGACTCCCCGAGGAAAGCACAGGCAAAAAAAACCGGAAATAATTCTTTGTTCCTTCAACCGTGGGTATTGTTAAATTCAGCATCCTTATTGATGGAGCAACAACAACCCTTATGAAATTCCCGTCATTCATAGGCAATTTTTCAATCACATACACGTGACTTACTGGCGCTGAGGTGCCGACTTGAAGAAAAGAGCTGTCTGAAGAAGGGAATATTCGTTCACTATAGTTGTTACTGACAGAGTATTGGCTTATAGGCATGTTGTACAAAAGAATGCCAGTACTGTAATTGGCTAAGAAAACGTCATTCACGTAAACTGTATAGCGCAATGTTTCATTGACAAAATTTACTTGTCCGTATCTGCTTGCGTAACGAATTGTTTGTGCACGCCCAATAGTCCAAGCAACATCATCTATTTGAAGCCCAACCGTTTGCATAAACTGTTTTGTAGCGCTGAACTCATTTTCTGCCATCCGTGCGTTCAAGAAGTTGTTCGCAAAAGTAACCGTGACAAGAAGCAAGACTACAACGGCGCTTGTTAGTATAACTGTGGAAATTGCTGGACTAACCGCTTTCTCATCTCTTCTCAATCTATGCAACTGAATTTTATCTTTCGTCATTTACCCTCCATTAAAACGATATAAACATAGGCACAAGCTTCGCAGCTGTTACGGCGATTACCACTAGAAGAGCAGCGTGCTTAAAGCCTGCTGCAATGGATTCTTCGCTGATCTTTCCTCCAACTAAGCCTATTAGAAAACTGTGGAAAATACATGAAGTCGTGAATATTGATATCATCGGGCTCAAATCTTGGGCAGTGCCTGTTTCACCTGCGCCAGCCGCTGCGGGAGCGCCGAGAGTGCCTGCAGTAAAACCTATCATCATCGTCGTTGTTGCCACCAGCAGAATTGCAGCAAAATAAGGCATCAATATATACGGACGCACCGCCATCTTCTTTTCCCTTTCCACCTCTTGGGTCAAGTTGTTAAATCTTGCCAAAGACTCTATCATGGCGATTGTTCCTCCGCCAACATCTATTGTTTCAACAAGTAAGAACATGACGATTTGAGTCATCCAACTCTTTGTTCGTTTCAGAAAATCCAATATCACTTTTCGAATGGAGACACCCCAAGAGATCTCTGAACTTATTTTACGCAGTTCCTTACTGAACACTCCATAATCTCGTTTGGAGAGGCTTTCGATGCACTTTTCCGGAGACAGCCCAGTCTTTCGAACCTCAGTCAAATCTCTTAGAAAACTATTGATACCTTTCTCCATACCTGCTTTTTTCGTTGAGATTCTGTTGTATATGACAGCAGCTGGTCCTGTTGTAATAAAGAGGGTTATGGCTATGGCAATAGGCATGTCAATTATTGTTTGAAGTGAACTGAAGAAAGGAACTTCGATGTAACCCATGAAATTCGTTAAAAGTAGAAACAGTATCGTGCCTATTACACTGCAGAGTCCGAAGACCTTGTATGGACGCATTTCTGTTACTGGAGTCTTGGGCTGCATACTGTGTGCCAAATAAATGAATAACAACGAAAGCATCGGCGTAAACAAATAAGTGTAGAGAAGTATGCCCGAAAACGACGACATACCTGTACTGTAGATAGATTCTACACTGAACAAAATGTAGAAGCACAGAGACATCAAAACCATCACTATAATGAAAGTCTCCAAAAGCATTCCAAGCCTCTCAGCCGCAGCCTTAACACGCAAAGCCCTACTCTTAAAAATGTCTTCAGCTTTCCTCTCAAGGAAATGCCCAATATCCCCACCAATAATAACCGTAGAGGCATACCCAGCAAGAAAATCTTGGAAAACATCCAAAGGGTTCCTCTTCGCTGCATTTCCAATGGCTGTTAGAGGATCTATCCCGAAAATCTCCACATCCTTCATGATCTCTCTGGCTTCGCTCCTCATAGCTGGCATCAGTTCAACTTTTGACAACCGTTTGAAACTTGCATATGGCGCTATGCCTCCAGATGCCATAACGCTAACATAAGTAGCTGCAAAGGGCATCTCCCTTTCCAAACTGCTTGCCCTCTCACCGGCTCGGGATAGGGGTATTAACATAAACCCTATCATCACGTAGACTGGAAGCGGCACCAAGAAGATCATTGGAATGAAAACATAGAAATACAGAATCACTATAGCCATTATCGATACTGGAAGCGTTAATACCGCAATGAAAAACATTAATGAAACATACGTTTCCGGGTAAATCTTGATTTTTGCTCTTTCCAAATAATCTTTGAATTCAATGACACGTTTTAAGAAGGAAGGTGCTATTCTCCCGAATAGACGGAAGGACCAAACCTCAAGTCTTTCTAAAAATTGCAACAGTCTCCACCTCTTCTCCTGCAATAATCTCTTCGTAAATCTGCTCTGGTCTAGCGTAATACTCTGCGATTATTGCGGCGACATCTTTGTAGCTTCTTATGTTGCGTTCACGCATCCAATGCAAAACATCTTTGCGCCTATTTATCTCAGCAATCAACTCCTTTTTGCTGGCATCTGCACGTTCAGAAATCGCTGACAACATTATGCTTTTATTAAACGCTGGTATCTGTTTGTCCTTTGTTGGATGCCATCTAAACGTACATCTGTAATCCTCATAATCCGCAACCTCATGGATGTTCATTATACGCCTATACGCCTTTTTTTCTCCACCTTTCATTAGGTGAACCCTCTGAACTGATAAAACAATATTCATCAATGGAATGTAGGCTGGCGCAATGTCCATAGGTTTCTGTGTTAGACGCTTAACTGCAGTGTCTATATTCTCAGCATGCATTGTGCACATGCCTCCGTGACCTGTAGCTAAGGCCTGGAAAAGCACGTAAGCTTCTTGACCCCTTACCTCACCTACAATCAGCACATCTGGACGATGTCTCATCGAGGTTTTCACAAGATCAAAAAGTGTTACCTCGCCAGCACCGCTTCCACCTAAACCATAGCTTCGTCTAGCGATAAGCGAAACCCAGTTTTCAAGTGGAAGATTAAGCTCCGCTGTTTCCTCTATAGTGATAACTTTGCTTCCAGGCTTAATTAAGCATGTTAAAGCATTTAGGGCTGTGGTTTTTCCTGCAGCTGTTCCACCTAAAACCATTATAGACGCCCTGTTTTCAAGGCACATCCAGAGATACGCCGCCATATCTTCTGAGAAGGTACCCAAAGTTATCAAATCTATTATTGAGTATGGGTCTTCTCTAAACTTTCTAATGGTAAAGGCTGTTCCGAAGGGTGTGATTTCACGTCTGTAACAAACCGCCAACCTGTGCTTCCCAGGCAGAGAAGCATCCACTACTGGGAAGGCTGAACTCACATGTTTTCCAGACATATGCACAAGCTTAACAACCATATTATCAAGTTCTTCGTCACTTTCAAATTCGAGATTTGTCTCGACACTCTCAAAATTTCTATGCCAAACATAAACTGGCCTGTTAACTCCATCACATGAAATATCCTCAATGTTCGGATCTCGCATCAGCGGGTCAATTCTGCCGAAACCCACAAGGTCTCTTTCAGCGTGATAAAGAATTTTATACCATGAGACATCTGGCAACCAGCCCAAGCTTATGCGGTATTTGTCAACAATCTTTTTAGCCTCTTCTGCGAAGAATTTTCTAGCATCAGGAATTTCCTCTTTTGGCGACTTGATCTCTGCAAGCAAAATTTCCAAGATACGCTTGTAAATGTTTCTTTCAAGAGGGTCAAGCTGAAGCTCATCCAATATGTACATACATTCGCCTGTTTTCGGGTTCTGCACTATGGCAACATGGGCAAAAGGCTCGTAAAGGGGATATCTCTCCACAATCTTGAATTTTTTAGGTATAGACCTCGGAGGAGGTGGCGGAATAGCCACTTCTTCATGTTTTCCAACATTTACTTTTATTCTTAATGTTCTTAGTTTAGCCAGCTTCTCTTTGAGCCGTAGTTTAGGCATTCGTGTTTCTCCTATCCTTTTACTTAAACATGTTCGTTGTATTAAATCTTATGTCGCACGAAACGCTGCACATCACCGTTCTTCCTCAACCGAGAACGCAATAACCTTCAACTTGACCAACACAACAACTATAACCACAATGATTATCGGAACAATAATCAAAAGAATTGTCATTAACGGCCAGCCACCCCCAGTTTCAGGGGTCACAGTTATTGTTGTTTCACTCTGTCCGCTTATATATCCATTTTTGGTTACGTTGGCTGTTATAATTATGGATAATTGTGCTGTTGCTCTTGGAGCATTAAAGACAAGTACACAACAGCCCTCTGGATCAGTGGTTCCATTTGTAACTGAAAAGTTTCCATGGATAGACGACATCGTAACCAAAGCATCTTTAACAGGCGTTCCATTGCATGTAACATAAACAGTTACGACGGTTGATTCGCTAGAATTAATAATAGGTGAAGAGGGGTTAACTTCAACGCTGAGTATTCCAGGGTTAACAGTTATGTTTAAGAGATTTTCTCCGACAGCGTATCCAATTTTTAAGGCTTGCACTGTAATAGTGATATTGGATTGTTCGTTAACTTGCGGAGCTGTAAAAACGAAAGTCGCATTGCCATAAAGATCAGTTAATCCTTCAGTCGCAGAGAAGTATCCGCCGTTTTGCGACGTTACGGTGACACTTGCATTTGGGACAGAAACCATGCCGTATGTCACGTGAACTGTTACATTTATTTTCGCCTCAGAAACTGTGGCATTAGGTTCAGCGGTGACTTGGACAGTCAGGACTTTCGGCACTATGGTGATTGCCATTTGTCCTTCTCCGTTCACGTATCCACTTTTTGTTGCGTTCACCGCGATGGTGGCGCTAATCATTGTTGTTGTTTGAGGAGCAGTGAAAAAGAATCTGGCATTGCCGTTTGAATCTGTGGCCTCGGTTGTAGTGGAGAAGTTTCCACCACTATCTGATGACGCTACAACTGCTACACCTGAAATTGGAGCTGAGTCACAAGTTACGTAGGCAGTTATGCTAGATGCTGCTTCAGAGACAATTATAGTGAGATCAGCAGTTATTTCTACAACAAGTGCTTTTGGTTCTACAGTTATTATTTCTTGACCCTGTTCCTCTGCATACCCCATTTTTTTGGCTGTAGCCGTAACAGTGACATTGATCCGGCTTAATGTTTGGGGAGCTGTGAAAAGGAATGTTGCACTACCGTTTACATCGGTAACTCCTACAGTCGCTGAAAGATTGCCGTAATCAGTGCATAATAAGAGTCGGACATCAGCAACTAGATGTTCAAAGCTAGCCGTCACGTAGACTGTCACAGTTGCTGTTTCTTCAGATTCAATTGTTGCAGGTTCAGCGGTTACTTGAACTCTGAGGGGTGGAAGAACCTTCAAATATTTATGGTTAGAACCGTCTGCATATCCAGTTTTAGAGGCTCTTCCAATGATTCTAACATCAGTTGCTTCCGTAACATTTGGAGCAGTGAACGTTGTTGTGAAGTAACCAGCTGAGTCTGTTAAACCTGACAGAGGTGTGAATCTTCCACCTTTCACTGAAAACAACGTAACAGTTGCGTTTTCTACTGCGCTTGTCCCGTCTGACACGTGAATTGTGACTAAAACTTCGTCATTGTAATTAACGGTATAGTTGCTGAGAGTAATAGACGCTTCCAAAGGTGTAAGGTTTTGAACGTTTATCGCCACTGCAGAGCTGTCACTGTCATTGCGAAAGTCATCCTTTACTGTTAATTCTGCGGTGTAGACGCCAGTTGAAGAATAGTTGTGAGCAAAGAGCGATAATGTTGTCCAACTGCTATTCATTCCATCTCCGAAATCAAAAAAGTATTGGTCAACACGCCCTTCATCATATGAATCTGTACCTATGAACATGACAGTTTGATTTGGTGTAACTAAAGTTTTGTCTGACCAAAGGATTGCTGTGGGAGGCGTGTTTTCGTAGTCAATGGGAGCTGTTAAAAAGAATATGAAGTCGAGATCCACTCCATCACCCCCCACAGGATTCCCAATTCCACTCGGGTTCAATGATTCATGGTATGGTCCGCTCTTGTCACCCCAGTAATTATATTCGGCATTAACAATTTCTTCAGAGTCCGTGCTGGAGTAAACATCCATACCCAAGCTATTGTCATAGATGTCGTTGAAGTATGCTCTATGACTCTTTCCTTCTCCATAAAAAATTCCAACTGTGTTATTTAAAACGTAGTTGCGGGTAATGTATGTGCTTGTGTTGGTCGAAACGTAGAATCCATAAGAATTTGTTGAAAGTGTATTATTGACAATAACTGTGTTGTAGTAAGCGTCTGCTTCTAGAAGTATTCCACTATGCCTATTGAGCAAGATTTCATTTTGACGTATATTTATTTCTGATGTTGCGTTTCCAGTTAAGGTTATGCCGTCTCCATTTGAAGTTATGTTATTATTCTGTACGTTAACCTGATTACTACCAGCTATGTAGATGCCATTCTCTGTGTTATTGACTATTTCATTATTTTTAACTTCCACGTTGCCGTTTGTTATCATAATTCCGTTTTCAGAATTGAGGCTTACCCTGCTGTTTTGAATGTTTACGGTGCCATTTTTCACAGTTATCCCGTTTGTCCCATATTCTATGATGCAGTGCATTAATGAAGACGACTCTGTTCCATTAAATTCAATTATTCCCCAATCCCCAGCTTCAGGTTCATATCTATTCGATGTAAACGTTATCATTTTATCCTCTGTACCATCTGCAACAAGCCTTCCTTCCACTATCAGCGAAAAATCTCCTCCGAACTTTACCTCAACTTCAGGCTCTATTGTCAATGTTGCACTTGAGCAAACGGTTATGTTTTTTGACACGACGAAAGGGCTGTCAACTAGCGTCCAAATAGTATCTTGAGTTATTGACCCTTCAACATATGTTGCTTCTACGGTTTGGAACAACGTTCTGCCTGCAAAACTAATGGTGCTGAAGAGTACAGTGACTAAAATAACGAATAGCTTCACCGCTTTTTTCAATGTTCACCCATCCATGGTCGAAACTACACTACGTTCTAGCTCATGTTGGTTTAAACATTATGAATTCAAAATAAAATTTCAAAATCTATTATCAAGAATCTTGCGCAATAAAAAAAATAAAAAGGGTTTTTAACAGTGTAAAGACAACACCTAAACTTCAGCAAGGAGAGAAACTAGTTGAAAAGTTTCACAGCAATAGCCTTAGAAAACTTTCCATTAATAAAGCCTGGAGATAACATAGCGAAAATAGTTGTCGAAGTAGCCAGAAAAAACGGCTTAAAAATTGAAGAAGGAGATATAATAGCCATTGCACAGAAAATCTTTTCGAAATCTGAAGATAGGATAGTAAGACTCAGAGATGTTATTCCTTCGACAAAAGCGGAAGACATTGCGAAGATAACTAGAAAAAGCCCTAAATTCGTTGAATTGGTCTTAAGTGAAACAGAAAGAATAGTGAAAGCTTCTCCCGAAGTATTCTTAGTGGAAGATAAACGCAATTTAATATGCATAAACGCTGGAATAGACAAGTCAAACGTGAAAGGTAGAGGCAACTTCACATTATTACCTGAAAACCCTGACAGATCAGCGCAGAAATGCCGTTTAGAAATCAAGAGAATAACAGGAAAAAACGTTGCAGTAGTCGTATGCGACACATACAGTCGCCCATTTAGACGTGGACAAGTAAACTTCGCCATAGGCATAGCTGGAATTAAACCCTTCAAGGATTATCGTGGAAAAGAAGATCTTTTTGGGCAAATTCTAAAAGTGAAAAACATAGCAATAGTAGATGAAATTGCCACTTCGGCGGAATTGCTTATGGGACAAGCAAAGGAGGCAACACCAGTCGTCATATTTAATGGCTTAAAAGATATTCTTGAATTCTCAGAAAAATGTTCTATAGACGAACTGCATATTTCAAGCGAGGAAGACTTGTTCAAGAACACATTGTAATTACAAAAACTCTAGAAACGGATTGTCTCGTTTCTCTTTCGCAATTGTTGTCATTGGTCCATGCCCGGGATAAACAACAAGGTGATTCGGCAAGTTTGCCAGCTCTCTTAGGGACCGGGACATCTCACTTTTTGAGCTTTCTGGAAAATCTGTTCTTCCAATAGATCCAGCAAACAAAGTATCACCTGTAAAAACCTCTTTTTCTCCTACAAGCGATATACTTCCACGACTATGACCAGGAGTGTGGATAACTCTCAAAGTGATTTTTCCGAACTTCACCATGTCTCCATTATGCAACAGCATATCTGCTGGCGGTGAGAAAATCTCAAAGCCAAAGAACCCTGCAATCTTGTTACTCGATTTTCCGACCATGCGAGCATCATATTCATGTATCAAAATAGGCACGTGAAACCTTTTCTTTACAACTCCATTGCCGCAAGTGTGATCTGGATGACCGTGGGTGTTCACAATAAATTTTAGTATTAAAGCGTTTGAATCAATGAACTCAAAGACTCTTTCAACTTCTAATTGATCATCAAAGCCAGGGTCAATTATGATTGACTTCTTTGTTTGTTCGCAACTCACGACGTAACAGTTTGTCAAGAATCTGCCAACTGTAAACATCTGCACTATCATGAGCATCAACCGTTGGAATGCCCTTTAAAACTAATAAACTGTTTGTCCTTGTTGACTGATTCCATATTCACCAAAACCAATAACGTCAGCATTTGCATAAGTTCCCTTCAACAATCATTTTCAGGGATTTCCATTCTTTTCGTATAGTGTTGAAATGTTTTTGGACCTCTCAGCGATTTCGCTGTGTTTATTTCAGCTTGTCGGAGTGAGTTTTCCTTAGACGATTATTAAAAAGTTTTTAGGGGTTCAGAATCCGAACAAAAACAACCTTAACTCCAATAACCTTTTTTACTTCTAAACTCTCTAATACAACAACCTAAGCAAAAGGACAAGAGAAACAATGGACGAAGAGAAACAACCATTCAATCGCTACACTCAGCCAGTCGATTTCGAAAAACTAACGTCGATAGTCTCTGCAGAATTCCAACTAGAAGAATGCCTGATAGAAAAGATGGTTCCCACATACTACCTAAAACCGCCGCAAGAAACAAAACAAGCCTTTCTAAAACTGCTAGAAAACTTGAAAACAATGAATCTGATAGCGCTTCTGCGAAGAAAGAACGGAAGAATAGTTTTGAAAATTGTTCCGAAACCTCCTACAAAACCAAGCAACATTTTGGTGAATTGGATATTGTTTTTTGCAACTATTGGAACTACTTTCCTTACAGGTTACATGTTATCCGGAGACTTGATCAATCCTCTAATTGGTGGAGCCTCGTTCACAATAGCAATAATGGCAGTGCTTGGCACCCATGAAATGGGTCACAAATTAACTGCAGACAAAAAGGGGATAGAAGCCACCCCTCCATACTTTATTCCTGGACCACCACCCATATTTGGCATATTCGGGATAGGAACTTTTGGTGCAGTTATAATGCAAAAGTCTCTTCCACCTAACAAAGATGGTCTGTTTGATGTGGGTGCAAGCGGCCCAATTGTTGGGTTTATTCTAGCTGTGATAGTAAGTATTGTGGGACTTCTATATTCTCCGATTCATCCCCCTCCAATACCAGAAGGTGGACTCCCAGCTCCCTTAATCTTCGATCTTTTTCTTAGTTTTGTTGTGAAGCTTCCACCAGATTACTATGTTTCGCTGCATCCGGTTGCTTTCGCAGGATGGGTGGGTATGATTATCACTATGCTTAATTTACTGCCTGCTGCAATGCTTGACGGTGGTCACGTAGCCCGTTCGTTAGTTGGTGAAAAAACAAGAAGTATCTTAACATTTTTGTCAATTCTACTATTAGTCGTAGAAGGTTTTTGGCCGATGGCATTTTTTGTGCTTTTCATCTCCATGTATAAGCATCCTGGTCCACTTGACGATGTTTCCAGTCTATCTGCAAGCAGAAAGCTTCTAACAATCGTATTGATAGTTATTCTTGTTTTATGTTCGTTTCCGATTCTTCCAATTTTTTAGTGCACTAGCGTATTTGTGTTGAACTTGTAGACAATAACGTTTATTAAATATCGCGATATTAGATATTCTTGCCTAAAACATGTCAGAAACAAAACACATCAAACTCCCACAGGGGTGAATCCACAATGAAGGGAACATTAATCCTAGTAGTTTTCTTCTTAATGTTTACATCTGCATCGTTGTTGATTCCTTCACCGATGTTTCCGGGAAATTTTTTCTGCATGTTAATTGGAGAAGCTATAAGTCAATATGTTGAATATTTAAGTGCGCTGTTCAACGGTGTTTTTTACGCTCTCATTTTGTGGCTTGTCTTTGTTGTTATAAGTAGGAGACTTGAACAAGAAAGGTAGCGTTTATTTGTGTCTAGCTTCTTCGGATGGTGATAAAAAACCTACCAGTCTGATTTTGGTTCCGCATTGATTGCACTTTAACATTAGCTCTGTCAACTCGTCTTTTTTAACTTTCGTTTCGACGATTGTGTAGACTTCTTCTGTCTCATCCTCAGGAGAAATTATGGCGCCGCATTTTGGGCATTGAAAAGCTCCATCTCCATCAATCTTTGTCAAATCAACCATGTAGGTTCCACCTTTTTCGGTTGCAGTTTTCCTCATCATTTAAAGACCTCTTCATGTATTCTGATGATTTTCCATGGTTAGGCGCAGATGTAATTAACGATTATGAATCACTAATCTAGATTACAAATTCATTGTAAAAGTTATGGAGAATGAATACTAGGAACATTAGGAAACAGTGCAGCATCCTAAATGTTTCGGAGCAAGTAAATGAGTCTAGTTAGTCGCTCAACACTTATTAAAGAAAATTCAGTAAAAGTTATGAGTTCCTAGGAGCGAATTAGAAACTAGAAACACTAAGGAAGAATAGCTCTTGGAAAAATTAGACGTGATAGTGGTTGGCGCGGGAACTGCGGGTTGCTTGGCTGCAAAGACGGCAGCTGAAGCAGGCTTAAAAGTTTGTGTGATTGATAGAAAGGGAAGAGAGGAGATAGGGGAAAAAATTTGTGGAGACGCCTTAGGGGAGCACCACTTGAAAACGGTGGGTCTGGAAAAGCCTCAAGGTGGTGAGCTTGAAAAGAGGATTGAAGGTGTTAAGGTTTATTCACCAGATATGGAAACTGTTTTCACCATTGCATATGAGGATTATGTTGGTTACATGCTGAACAGGCGTCTTTTTGGCCAATGGCTGCTTAAGAAAGCCCTCGATGCGAGTGCAATTCTTTTGGATTTCACACAGGGTCTAGAGCCAATAACAGAGAAAAAATTTGTGACAGGGGTTTTAGCTAAAAACATGAAAACTGGCGAAAACACAGAATTAAAAGGCAAAGTCGTTTTGGACGCCAGCGGATTTACGGCTGTGATCAGGCGAAAGCTTCCTAAAGAAATGGGGATAGAAAGCGAGGTTGTAAATGAGGATGTGGAAGCTTGTTACCGGGAGATTAGGCAACTCAAAATGGAAACTGAAAAAGCGGAATACTGTGAAATCTATTTAAATCAGCAGGTGTCTCCGGGTGGATATACGTGGATTTTCACTAAGGGTGGAGCCAAGGTCAATGTTGGTTTGGGAGTTTGTATGCGTGGGAAGTTTCCAAACCCCAGAAACCAGTTTTACAAATACGTTTTGACAAAACCACTTTTTGAAGGTTCACTGTTATTGAAGGGAGGAGTGTGGTACGATCCGACACGCAGACCCTTGGATAACATGGTTGGAGGTGGAGTTGCAATCCTTGGTGACGCAGCGTGCTTGGCTAATCCAATACACGGTGGTGGAATAGGTCCCTCAATGTTGAGTGGATACCTTGCTGGAAAAACAACAGTTGAAGCTTTGGAAAAAGGCGACGTCGGCCAGAAATCCTTGTGGTCTTACAACCGTAAGTATATGGAAATGTATGGGGCAAAACAGGCTGGATTGGATGTTTTCCGCATGTTTCTGCTAAACTGCCGAGACGAAGATCTGAACTATGGAATGAAGTATAAGCTCTTAACAGAGGAAGATGTTCTGAAAGCTGGTCTGGGCAAAGAATTTCATCTTAATGTAACGGAAACTGCCAAACGTGTTTTCAGGGGACTGAAAAGAATGCGTTTCTTGAACAAGCTTAGGATTACGGTTAATCTGATGTGTGAAGTTAAAGCCCACTATGGGAATTATCCTGAAACTCTGGAAGGCTTTGAGGAGTGGCGAATGAAAAGAGAGACGTTGTTTAGGGAGGCGCGGTCAAAACTTACAGAGTGACAAGTGTAAGGTTATGCGTGTTGCAGTTTTAGCCACTGGCGGAAAGGATTCGGTTTTAGCGCTTCACCGAGTCTTAAATGAAAATTATGAAGTAAAGTACTTAGTGAGTATGATTCCTCTTAGAGAAGACAGCTGGATGTTCCATTACCCGAACATTCGTTTGGTTGATCTATTTGCGGACGCTGTTGAGATACCACTTGTGAAGGCTGAAACCTCAGGCGTCAAAGAAAAGGAAGTTGAAGACCTTAAACATTTGATTGAAAAGCTTGATGTGGAAGGCATAGTTTCCGGAGCAGTAGCCTCAAATTATCAGAAGACAAGAATAGAAAAAGTCTGCCGACAGTTAAGCCTTAAGTCTGTGATGCCTCTCTGGCACGAAAATGAGTTGGATGTCTTGAATGAGATTTTAGACCTTAAATTTGAGGTAATCATAACCGGAGTCTACGCATACGGCTTTAGCAAGGAATGGCTTGGAAGGAAAATCGACGAAGAAACTGTCGAAGCATTGATGAAACTGAATAGAAAATTTGGTGTTTCTCTTGTCGGGGAAGGAGGAGAGTACGAAACTCTGGTGCTTGACGGTCCATTCTTTAGAAAGAGGATAAAGATTGTCAAAGCTGAGAAAGTTTGGGAAAATCAAAGTGGCTATTTTCTAGTTACTGAAGCAAAACTTGTAAGCAAATAGAATTTGAGCAGGGTTGTGTTGTGCGCTCTCTCTTTGTGCTCTGTGCGACTAGACCCCCCTTATATATAGGTCACATCGAATCATAACATATTCAATTTTGGAAGGTTTTCAGTTGCTGGCGCCCGGTACTTTTCAAACTGAACTTTGGGTCAAGCATGAAAGGGGGACTATATAAGATGAAAGAATTTATTCAAGCCTTTGCGACAACGGAGAAAAAGGAAGGTGTCTACCACTATTGATGACGTCATAGAAGGCTGCTGTGTATACTATGGAACCCGAGAATTCTAAGGCTCGACTTCGACACTTACGACAGTGGAAGGTCATAATGGAATCACAAACCGAAGATGACTTGGAAGTTATGCAGCTGCTAGGGCACAAAAACATAAAAAACACCTCAAACATACTCAACTAGTGAATTTCCAAAGCGACGAACACACCTCAGAACAGCTAGAAACCTCAAAGAAGCGACTAAGTTGATAGAAGCAGACTTTGAGTACGTAACTGAAATGGCAGGCTGCAAACTCTTCAGAAGAAGAAAATTGATCGTCGTCCATCCCTGTGGGGTCGTCGTCTAGTTTGGACAAGGATACCAGCCTGGGGCGCTGGCGATCCGGGGTTCAAATCCCCGCGACCCCACCATCCAAAGTTTCTGAAATAAGCAAGATTCTTGCTTCTTTTTGACAAAGGGGTTGCCTAAATCTTGTTTCATTTTTGCTCTGTTTCTCTATTTTCGTTTTTGGTTTAAACCCCCACATTTATATTTTGGAATGTTGAAGTGTTATCTGATGTGCTTTGGCTAATATTGGTCCTGCACAAAAGAAAGTTCTCACGGTTCTCAGCGATGGTAAACCAAGGTCTCACAGAGAAATTGTGAAAAAGGGTGGACTTGGTTACAAGTCTGTTGGGCATGCACTGAGAAGACTTTGGGAAAAAGAACTGATTTTCCGAACAGAAGAACCAATTCGAGAGCGCAATTCTATTTTTAAAGGAAGGGCTGGAAAGACATCCAATTTGAGGTCATATCGGCTTTATGTTCTGTGTCAGAAAAGAGTGGATTCGCTACATATCCAAGGCGTACGATTTGTAAAATATGACAAGAAGTACCTAGACAAACGGGCTTTTGGAAAGAGCAAGGCTAAGATGGTTCTAGAGTTTTTGAAGAAAAATCAAGATCGCGCTTTCTTTTCTACAGAAGTCGCTGAAGCATTGAAGGATAAAGGAGTCAAACTGTCAGATATCATGGCTAATATGCGAAGGTTTGAGAAGAAGGGTAGAGTTTACATTAGAGGATATAGGACTCATGAGAATGAAACACCATTTAAAGAAGGATATTTGCTCACTTGGATTGATCCTAATAAATCAAGAGACGAAGCATTAGACGAAGCTATCAGACGAACAAACAAGGCTTTAGCAGACAGATCTTCAACCAGTCCTGTAATTGGCAGAATCCGGCTAATCAGAGACCAGATAATCGAAGCATCGAAATTGAAAGACCTGGTAGGCTTTGACTATATTCTCAATAAACTTGGTTGTTCAGAGCACGAGGCAAAGAGAGCTTTGAAGAGGACAATGCAACTTTATTCTGACATAAAGGAGATTAAGCTTTTCAATGCCTACAGATACTTTTGCCATACTTCCTTGTCTGAAGAAGATTTGAAAGCTGCTATCGCTACAATGGAGAACTACATAAGGAAAGTCAAGGGAAGGGCTAATCGCATAGGACATAACTGGGAAGCTTGTGTTGAATGGTTTATAGACACCTATACAGTTGGAGCAAACTTCAGGACACAAAATCATAGGACTAAAAGGATGGATCCTAGAAGAGTTACAATTCATCTGATCAAAAGCGTTGGAAGAAGAAGACAGAACGCAGAATTAGATCGTGTGTGGAGTATAACTCCGAGCATATTTGCAAAACCCATTACCTACATTTTAGAGTGCAAATGGGGTTTGGTGCGCAGAGAAAGTGTGGATGATTTCTTAAATGTTTTGAGATGGAGCAAGGAGTTCGGAGTTGACACACCTGAAGGTAGACAAGTGAAACAAGGAGTTATTGGAGTGTTTGCTGGAAGGGCCTTCAATCCAAAAGAGAATGTTCGTTTAAAGAATGACACTGTAATTAGTTTGGCTTCTTATGCAGCTAGAATGAACATCCAACTTCTGAAGGCAACTGACTTCAACGAGAAACTGCGTGGAAGAGGATGTCCTAAAACCGTTACTGTACAAAAGGTATGTAGAATAGCCAAAGATGAAGATGGGGTTCGAGAGTTGCTTGACAAAATTTGGGCAGACACAAAGAAAAGTGAAGAAGTGTTATCTAAAGCAATGGAAAAGAACAAAGAAGTTTATGACTTTGAAAAAATGCTAGAATCATCTGGAAAATAGTTGCTCTTTAATATCAGTTTGGCTAAGTCAATACCTCTCTTAACCTATTCAAGATGAGCTTATTTCTCTCTTCAAAGAACTGTTCAAAATTTCCAAAACTTAGGTCAATATCATCTTGTATGAAATGCTTTTTCATGTAGTCTTTTCGGCTTTGTTCGTCAGGATATGCCTCTTTGAGCCAAGTTTCGAAATCTTTGTTTGATTTTTCTTCATTGGGTAAACCTTCAAGTACCTGTAGGTTTCCTAGAAGATCATGGTTGTCAAGGTAGAATTCTCTTTTAGATTCGGGTATTCCTCTTTTTCTAAGCTGGGATTTTGTGAAAAACTTCTGGGAAAAACATGATCTATATGAAATCTATGTCTATAGTCCAATGTCGGATACAGCAATGCCAACACAGAAAATGTATGTGCTCTACCATATTTTGAAAAAAGTAGATTCTCTATATCTTCCTCTGCAAATGTAAATGACTTGTTTGTTCCCTTAAAATGGTTTACAATAGTGTCGAAAGGAAATCCTTTTTTATTTTCTTTTATGATGTTTCTGATTGGTCTTAGAACATTATCCGGTTGACCGCTGAAGGCCCTCTTTACTAATGCTATTCTTAGCCACTTCTCAATTCTCTCAGGAATTCCATTAATACTTTCGTTTATGGTCCTCATGGCATCGGCAAAACAACATTGATCAAGGCGGTGGTTAAAGAATACGATAGTAAGTTTGGGCGAGCAATTTATATTAATTGTTTACTTTATCAAACAGCGAACTCTATTTTAAGAGAAGCCCTCTTTTCCTTAGGAAGTGTAATAGCAAGTAGGAGCAATTATGATCTAACTAAACGGTTAAAGGAAAAAACGAAGAGACTGAAACTTGTTATATTTCTAGATCATTTTGAAAAATTACGAAGCCCTAAACATTCTTCTCGGTTTAGATTTCTGTGTTTGTCTCGTTTCTGACACCTTTGAAAGTTATAGAAAGATGAGCCTTATTCTAAGGTCAAGGCTTACAAATGTTATAAAGATAAACGAGTTTTCAAAGGATCAGATTTTGGAAATAATTAAGGAGAGAGTGAATTCTGTTTACAAATTTCCGATGGACGATAACTTGCTTCAAAAAATTGTGGAAAAATCTGGTAGCAATTTGACTTTTGCATTAAATATGTTGAATACGATTGCGTCTAAGGCTGGTCGAAAAAATGTAAGATTAATTGATTACATCACTTTTTTTGAAGATGTTCTCGATGAAACATCTAACGAAGACCACAGAATAATATTGGAAATTCTTAGGCACTCAAAAAGACTTCCTAGCGGAAAACTCTATCGACTTTATTGTGAAAGGTTAGAACATCCAAAAAGCGAGCGTTCTTTCAGAAAGTACATACAGGTTCTTTGCAGGCAAGGTTTGATTAAATCGATTGGAGAGAAAAAGGGTAGAGAGTATGAAATTATCAAGAACAAGGATTCTAAACAGGTTTTGTAATGACCAATGAGAGTATTACTGATATTTTGAAAGATGAAATTGATGAAGGAATTTACTGGTCAAAAAAACGAAGTGAATGCAAAGTCACTAGAATTTTATGTTTGCCGGGAATAACAGACTCTTAAAGATCAAGCGCGCTGACTTATCCCTAAATTCGTGGTTGTTGTGGTTATGTTTACTTTTAGGGTTGGGGTTTCGATTCATGTGGCTTGTCCAACCATAAGAGATAATTCCTTATCCAGCAAACCAGAAACGTGATGTTAAGGGCATCCTCAGAGTTGACGAGAAATTCAGAACCCATGGTCCAGAAGACCGAAAGAGAAAATACCGTAAACGACCAATCGTCGAGGCTGTGTTCAGCTTTCTCAAGACCCAGTACAGCCTAGCCACAAACAAGGTTAGAGAACTGAAGAACGTCACTGTCTACGCTCTCTACAGCATACTCAGCCTAGTCCTAACAAGAGAAGCAGCAGAAAACATCGGAAGACCAGACAAAGCAGCATCACCAACATACTTCAACACATAATTTAGGGACAAGCCAGCGCGCGAGGAATTGCGGAAACCTAGCTTCACTGTAGAAGCTCTGCAAAATTGAGTTCCCAGCGTTGTTCCAAAACAGTCTATATTATCACGCGCATTTCGTTGAGCATGAAAAAGCCTTTTTGTAAGAAAAAAGAAGAAACACATATGTGTATGTTTTATCTTTTATACAGTATGACGAGCAATGAAGAAGAAGCAGAAAACAGCGATATTGTTGATGTTAATCGGTCTAGTTTTGATTCCGCTAGGCTATGCCATAACGACTTACAATTCTCCACAAGTAAATTACACAGTAGAAGACGTAGCGTTCGAAACGAGGTCTCCTGAGTTAACGGGGCATTTTGGTGAGGGAGACACGATCTTCGGAATGTTCAGTCCGCCTGCTTCTCCTGGTGGTTGGGAACTTGGATGCGAACCGCCAAATCTTGATCCATATTATGGATGGATTTCAGTTGCTCATGTATTTGCCTATGCTGACCTCTACGACCCGAGTTACAACAGGGTTTCTAGGCTTGAATTTGTGCTCATTTATAATCCAGAACAGTTGGGTGAGCACCTTTTCCTATTTAATCTTTCACGTGTGATTGAAATGAATGCAACAGGATCATTCCCACGTGTGCCTGTAAAAATGCTAGATCCTAACTGGTTTGAATGTGGAACAGCAAATCAAACAGGAACATATACACTTGAAGTTTGGGTTGGAGTTTCACCAGGCGGAAGCTATTCTGCACCTACAGCTGCCATCATCAAACTAGGCAAAAGAGTTGAAGAGGTTGAATATCCAAATGCGTACTTGCTGCCTACAGGAATAGGGGTCATCATTGTAGGCGTTGTTTTGTCTGGTTATGGTACAAAGATAAACTGGAGAATGAAACGTAGCCCATCAAGGGCTCGCTAGCAGAGTGTAAAAGCGAAAGATGCGCTCGCTCAATCTCATATGCCAGATACCACAAGAAACTTTTGAGCCTAACACTTTATAATGCTTCAGCAGACTTACATAGATATAACATACACTGTTTTCATAATACATAATTCCAGTTCAACAGCAACTTTTCGAAGCTAATAGTCGTTATTTCAAGTGTAATCGCAGTTAGCAGACATTTAACTGTAACCAGTAGCACGCTGAACACGAACATACTGGCATATTAATGATCACATGCTATGTTCATGACTTGATTTCCAAGCAGTCTGCATCAGCATCTCTAGCGAAGGAGTTATAGGCGCCCCAAAACTATGTATTGTACAAATTATTGTCACACTGGGTCCCCACAGGTTTGTGTTTTTATGGGCAGTATAGTATTGAGAATATTTGTGGGTGTTCTGGGCTGTAGCATACTCCGCATTCACTTGGTGATGTTCCTGTGTACAGGTTGATGTATACTGTTCCTTCGCCTATGTAGGCCC
>Ga0315549_1000966_pt1 | contig 31863 bp, 30 predicted proteins | sample SalMarSW160200MG_FD_203101 | JGI IMG/M metagenome (GOLD analysis project Ga0315549, IMG submission 203101) | Salt marsh sediment microbial communities from the Plum Island Ecosystem LTER, Massachusetts, United States - Salt Marsh Sediment SW1601-200 ... | reverse complement strand
TCGAAACCCTTTACTCCTCCGTGGAGGTTGTTCTCGTCGTTATTTTGGGCAAGCGTATATTCCTTGCCGTCTAATGTGAACTTGCCTTTGGCAATACGGTTGCCGTACCTGCCCACGATACAGCCGAAGTAGGGACTTTTCTTGATATAATCATCAAGATTATCGAAGCCCAGCACTACATCAGCCATCCCGCCCTGACGGTCGGGAACCATTATAGAAGTAACTGTCCCGCCGTAATTGGTTATCTTTACCTGCATACCGTTGGCGTTAGTCAGGGTGTAAAGGTATACGTCTTTGCCGTCTGTTTTTCCAAAAGCCTCTTTTTTAATGTCCATTTGACCTGCCTTTCCTTCATCTTTGTTACCACAGCTAATCCACAAAAAGCTGCAAAGAACCAGCGATGCAGCCAGAATCAATCTTCTTAAATTACTCCGATTCATCTTTAGCCTCCATGTTTTAAGAGTCGCCATTTCTCTGCGGGGTATTATTCCTCACCTCCGCCCGTTTGTCAAGGCGGCAAGCCCCACGTGATTCCGGGCCGATTGATATTATCAATCTCTGTTTTTTCTCGCCGCTTTCCTGCGGTCGCCTTCTTTGAGAAGTTTTTTTCGAATCCTGATACTGTTAGGGCAGATTTCCACCAGCTCGGCCTGCTGTATGTATTCCAGCGTAGCTTCGAGCGACATCCTTCGGGCCGGCCGGACCTTCGCCGCGTCATCTTTTCCCGACGCCCGGACATTGGTAAGCTGTTTTGTCCTAACCACGTTAACCGGTATATCGTTGTCCTTGCAGTGCTCCCCGACGACCTGTCCTTCATAAACTACTTCGCCGGGCGAAACAAAGAAAATTCCCCTGTCATACAATGCATCGAGCGCATAAGCGGTCACCGTTCCGGTATCGGTCGCAATCATCACGCCGGCCTGTCGCTGCGGTATCGAGCCCTTCATCGGCTCATATCTCTCGAACGTATGATGCATTATTGCCTTGCCCCCGGTGGCATTCATCATCCGGGCGTGCAGACCAAACAGGCCCCTCGACGGAATCATAAATTCCATATGTACATAATCGTTTGTGCCCGACCTGGAACTTACCGCAGTCAGCTCGCTCCTGCGGTCGCCGATAATACACATCACGGAACTCTGGCAATCGGCGGGGCAGTCAACCACGAGCCGCTCGACGGGTTCATGGCGATGGCCGTTAACCATCTTGATAATGACTTCCGGCTTGCCGACGCAAAGCTCGTATCCTTCGCGCCGCATATTTTCCAGGAGGATTCCCAGGTGCATCAGCCCTCTGCCCGAAACAACGAATTCCTCGGGACTGCCGCCCTGCTCTACACGCAGAGACAGGTTGTGCTGGAGCTCTTTTTCAAGCCGTTCCTTTATGTGCCTGCTGGTTACAAGTTTGCCGTCTCTGCCGGCGAACGGTCCGTCATTAACGCGAAAAGTCATACTCATCGTCGGCTCATCGACCGCCACGACGGGCAGAGCGCTGGGCTGTTCGGCGCAGGCAATCGTATTTCCGATATCGACCGGGTCGAGACCGGCAATGGCGCAGATGTCCCCGGCGACTACTGTTTGGGTCTCTCTTTTGCCCAGGCCGTGGAACTCGTACAGCTTTACGACCTTCTGCTGAGTGCGGCGGTCGTTGTTATCTATTACTGTAACGGGTTGCGCTTCCGAGACCGAACCGGCAAACACCTTGCCCACGGCGATACTGCCGAGGTAATCCGAGTAATCGAGGGTGCTAACCAGCATCTGCAGCGGTGTATTCTCATCGACCTTTGGTTTCGGTATATGGTTGATTATCGCATCGAATACCGCCTCAGTGTTGTCGCTCGGTTTATCCAAATCCATGGTGGCCCATCCGTCACGGGCCGAGGCGTAGATGATGGGAAAATCCAGCGCGTCATCGTCGGCTTCGAGCTGCGTGAGCAAATCGAACACCTCGTTCACAACGTCATCGGGCCGGGCGTCCTTGCGGTCCACCTTGTTAATGACGACAACGGGTTTGAGCTTGTGATACAGTGCCTTCGAAAGGACAAATCTTGTCTGGGGCATCGGCCCTTCGAAGGCGTCGACCAGCAGCAGCACGCCGTCGGCCATTTTCAAAACACGCTCGACCTCGCCGCCGAAATCCGCATGGCCGGGCGTATCTATAATGTTTATCTTGTATTCGTCGCCCCGCCGGTCCATATAGTACAGCGCGCAGTTTTTACTGAGGATTGTAATGCCCCTCTCACGTTCGAGTGGGTTGGAGTCCATAATCAGGCTGTGCTGGTCGCCCGCCAGCTTGTCGAGCTCGGAATCCCGGAACATCCCCGATTGATACAATAAGCGGTCGAGAAGCGTAGTCTTGCCGTGGTCGACATGGGCTATAATCGCAACGTTCCTGATATTCATGGCGTTATTCGGTCCCTTTTTACAACATTATGGTAAACCCAGCAGTCTAATGCGGCGGTCAATAAAGTCAATCTGAAATTAAGCGTTGTGCCATGCAGGCCGATAATTCTAAAGTCCTGCGTGATGCACCTATATTGGGATGGCCGGATGTTGAATAGTAGTTTTCAGAAAATGGCTTTCATTGTATTGGCGGCCTTGTCGGTTTTTCCCGGCGGCTGTTCAAAGCCCAATCCGGGCCCCGATTCGCCCGCGAAGGTATTTCGCCGGTTTGTATTTCCCCCGCGTCCGCGACGAGGCTCGTATGCCAGCTCGACCATCGGCACCACATTTGCCGACCCTGAAAGACTCGGCAGGCATGGCTATTACTTCAGCCTGACCGAAAAAAATGGAATCGTTTACACATGCCGGGCCGGTCACATCGACCTTTCCCACGTCAGAAAGTGTGCCGACTGGACCGCATATATCGCCTCGCATGTGTACAAAAAATTGATGAAAAACCAGAGAAAAATGTCTTTCAAAATGCTCGAGCCCTCACGTTACCACGTTTACGTTCATTATCCACAGGGCTGGTCAACTCTCAACCGCAAAGATAAAGACCGCATAGCTTTTGAGACGTCAATTGAAGTCGCTCGGCACCTTGTCTACATTGCCACGACCTGGCATGAAATTATTACCTGGTTCGGCTATAAATACCCAGGCCTGTATTCCGAGTTTCCCTCGGCCTTTTCCTGGGAAGACACTTACAGCAATCTGCTCGGCACACATATCGCTGCTCGTGCGTTACGCGACCGTAACCTCAGCTTCAACGAAGCTGTTACAGCGGCTATCGATATCGCCCTCGAGAACCTTCTTGTCCAGCCTGCTGATGCTGCCCGCAAAGCAAGTGAAATGGTCCGGGATGAATGGTTTTCAGGCGATTATCTTTTCTTTGTCCGAATTACGGCCAGGAACTTCGATATCGGATTCGACGATGGTTTTGTAGAACCTTTTCTGGTCGACGGCCTGGGGCAATGCAGCGATACAGATATTTTCCTTCTGGACGTTCCCAGGCTTGATAGTGTGCGAGAGTTTGGCTTTTTAGTAGAGCTGGAGATAGAACCTCGCGAGTGGGAAACCGACCGGATTCTCAAGGTAGTTTACCCAAGCGCATATAACAGGCCGGGGCGTATTAAACCGGCCGTTCATTTCCCCATAATCATCGATTACATAAAGAAAAATCCGCCCAAAGGTGTCCTGCCCATTCTCGGTCCTTTGCAATAGGGGCGAGCGCGGAGCTCCATATCATTTCTAAAAAATAACAAAATTTTTTCTTGACTAATCGTAACTATTACTATTAAGGTATTACTACTATGAAGGCAAAGAAGACCGATTCGGACAGCTCTGTAGCCTGGTTTAAGACAAAATGCCGAAAGGCTGGACTTCGAGTTACGCCACAGAGAGTGGCTGTTTACCAGCAGGTACTCGGCTCAAAAGAACATCCATCGGCTTCTATGGTCTTCGAGCAGGTTCGGAAACGGTTTCCTGATGTCTCGCTCGATACTGTTAACCGGACACTGGCTACAATTACAGAACTGGGGCTGGCACGGGTCATTCCCGGTTGCGGCGGGGCAAAAAGATTCGACGCCGACCTGACTAGTCACCAGCACTTGCGGTGTGTAAAATGCGGGAAAATCATTGACTTTGAATTTCCTGCTTTTGATAATATGAAGCTTCCTCGGGAAGTTCGGGAGGACTTTACGGTTCTTACGAAAACTGTGTACGTTCAGGGAATCTGTAATAAGTGTCGTTGAAAGTTTTTGTCGAATGTTGTTGATCGTTTTTTTTTGTGGTGAAAGGAACTATGTCTATGAAGCTCAAGGGCAGTCAAACCGAAAAAAATCTACTGGCCGCGTTCGCAGGTGAATCGCAGGCGCGAATGCGTTATACGTACTTCGCCAGTCAGGCTAAGAAAGAAGGCTACGAACAAATCGCTGCCATTTTTGCAGAGACTGCCGAACAGGAAAAGGAGCACGCCAAGAGAGAATTTAAGTTCCTCGAAGGCGGGGAGGCCGAAATCGTCGCCGCTTACCCGGCAGGTGTAATCGGCAACACCTATGAAAATCTGCTCGCTGCCGCCGCCGGCGAGGATTACGAGACCAGTACAATGTACCCGACCTTTGCCAACGCGGCGGAGGACGAAGGTTTTAAGGATATCGCAGGCTTCTTTAGCCGTGTTACAGTCGCCGAAAACCGGCATAAGGAACGGTACCGGGCCTTGGCTGAGAATTTGAAGCAGGGACGTGTTTTCAAACGTCCCGAACCGAGGCGCTGGATTTGCAGGAACTGCGGTTACGTTCACGAGGGACCGGAGGCGCCCGGCAGTTGTCCGCTGTGTCTACATCCGCAAAATTTTTTCGAACTTGAAGCCGTGAACTACTAATAATATTAGAAAGGCTTCTTCGCTGGGCCCGCGCGTTTGACGCATATATTTAGCGCGGGCTTAGCCCTTTTTAGGTAAAAATCGATTTTCAGGAACAAAACCATGAACGAGCAAAAAGGCCAAATAACAATGAAGGGCAATCCGCTAACGTTACTCGGCGAGCCGCTGCAGACAGGCAGGCAAGCCCCGGACTTTGAGGTCCTGGCCAACGATTTGTCCGTTGTTAAATCGACTGACATGAAGGGCAGAGTCTGCATAATCTGTTCAGTGCCGTCGCTCGATACGAGTGTCTGTGACACCGAGACCCGCAAGTTCAACGAGCGGGCTGTAAAGCTGGGCGACGACGTCGCTGTCTGGGTCATAAGTATGGACCTGCCTTTCGCTCAGAAGCGCTGGTGCGGCGCCGCAGGAGCCGATGCAGTAAAAACGCTTTCCGACCATCGGGACGCATCATTCGGCAAGGCGTTCGGTGTGCTCATCAAGGAGCTTCGGCTGCTGGCCAGGGCGGTGTTCGTACTCGACAAAGAGGGTGTTATAAGATATGTACAAATAGTCAAGGAGGTGGCTGACGAGCCCGATTACGATGCGGCTTTAAAGGCTACTAAAGAACTGTTGTGACGGCACATGAGAACCACCTGCGAATTCACCGACGGGAGATAAGACAGACACGAAGAAATTGAAATAATTTAATCGTTGAAACTAAACGCGGGACTTAGTTAACATATTATGGAAGGGAATGTGGTTTATGATTAGTAAAAAAATGCAAAACTCGATTAACGCCCAAATCAACGCCGAACTCTATTCGGCCTATTTGTATTTGTCGATGTCGGCTTATTTCGCCTCGATGAACCTGCCTGGCTTCGCCAACTGGATGAAGATACAGACCCAGGAAGAAGTATCGCACGCGATGAAGCTCTATGGTTTTGTCGAGGAGCGCATGGGGCGTGTTATCCTCAAAGCCATCGACGGCCCGGCAACCGAGTGGGCTTCACCTCTTGCCGCTTTCCAGGCTGTTTTAAAACATGAGCAGAAGGTCACGGATTTGATTAACAAACTTGTTGATAAAGCAATAGCTGAAAACGACCACGCAACACGGGGTTTCTTACAGTGGTTCGTCGATGAACAGGTCGAAGAAGAGGCCTCTGCCGATGCAATAGTCCAGCAGCTCAAGCTTGTAAAAGATGCCCCCGGCGGTTTGTACATGCTCGATAAGGAATTAGCTCAGCGAATCTTTACGCCACCGGCTGATAATGGCTGAACAATGTTTTTCCAAATAGTATTTTAACTTTGTACAAAAGGAGACCAAACGTGAGCATAAGTTTCAATGCCGACGAAATTTTTGAGATGGCTGAGGAAATCGAACGCCAGGGCGCCAAGTTTTACAGCGAAGCTTCCAAAATGGCTCCAACCGAGGAAGTGAAAAAATTCTTCCTCGAACTTTCCGGCATGGAGGCAAACCACCTGAAAATCTTTGCCGATATGCGCAAGCAGCTCAGTGAAAACGAGAAAACAACGACAACCTATGACCCGGACAATGAGGCGGCGCTCTATCTCAAAACTATGGCTGACGCCAAGGGCTGGGAAGGTAGAATCAGCCCCACTCAGAAACTCACGGGCAAAGAGTCGATGAAGGAGATTATCGAAATCGCCCTTAACGCCGAGAAGGAATCGGTTGTCTTTTATTACGGCCTCAAGAGTATGGTTTCCGGAGGCGCCGGACGCGACAAAATCGAGCAGATTATCATTGAGGAACTGTCACACATCAGGACACTGCTGCAGTACCTCAAAGACATAAATTAGCTGCTTTATTCCAATTACATCGTTTGCATTGACAGGGACCTGTTGTAAAATAGGTTCCTTTTTAGTCTCTGGATATAGGATATTATTGTGGCCCGGACGGCGAAGACTAAATCGAAAGTGAAAATCCTGCAGAAGCAGACCATCATGCGCCGCGTACTGCTGGCCCTTGTGCCCTGCATCGCAGGCGCTGTTTATTTCTTCGGATGGTATTGTCTCTTTATTGTTATCCTCGCTAACGCAACCGGTTTTATCACCGAGTACATCTTCACGCGGCGCAATGGAAAGCCGGCGACCGAGGCTGTTTTTGTTACCGGCACACTGTTCGCTTTGGTTATGCCGCCGACGGTCCCCTGGTACGTGGTCGTAATTGGAATGGTCTTTGCGGTGATGTTCGGCAAGATGGTATTCGGCGGATTCGGCAAAAACATCTTTAATCCCGCTATCGCGGGCCGGGCCTTTGTGTATGTCTGTTTCCCCATTGCCCTTAGCGGCACGTGGGCACAGGTTGCAGACGGTCCATGGGGTGCTCTTAATCGCTGGACTACTGTTGATACTCTCACAGCCGTCAGCGGCGCTACGCCGATGGCCTACCTCAAATCAGGACAAATAGAACTTGTTGAAGAAGCATACGCCCCTTTTCCAATTCCCCACAATCTCAAACAGGATGAAAAGAAGTACGTCCTCAAGAGTACATTTCTTGATGGTTTGCTGTTTGGCAGAATTAGCGGAACAGCGGGAGTTACAAGTGCAATATTGATTTGTATCGGAGGCATCTATCTATTCGTAACCAAAACAGCAAGCAGAACAACAATACTGGCTACAATTATTACTTATGCATTCTGGAATGAGCTGCTTTACAGGTTCGGTGTCCACCCTGTCCCAGGGGCATGGCCTGCTTTGCTCGGCGGCGGATTTTTGTTCGGTGCCTTCTTTATGGCGACCGACCCTGTTAGCTCACCCAAAACAGAAGCTGCCAAGGTTATCTACGGAATAATAATCGCCACATCAACAATGGTTATCAGGAACTTTTCGATTTTCAACGGAGGTCTGATGTTCTCGATTCTAATCGGCAATATGTTCGCGCCGACTCTCGATAATATCGTGCGTTACTTTCAGGAATCCAGGAAATCAAAGCAGGTAACCGAATGAAGAATAAACGCTGGTTCCCTATTGTTTATATGTTCGTCGTCACGGCCTGTTTCAGCGCCGTCATTATCGGTTTTGCCCAAGTTACGGAACAAAGGGTAAAAGCGAACGAGGCTATTGCATTCGAGGTTGCTGTTTTGAAGGTCCTGCCCGGCCTTTATGAGCCCAGCGCCGTCACCGTCGAATTACACCAGCGATTCGTCGAACAGGTCCAACAACCCAGCGTCGATTCAGCAGGTGCATATACGCTCGAACGAAACGGTCAAATCGCAGCTTATGCTCTGCCTTTTAGCGGCCAAGGCTTCTGGGCTGAAATTAAAGGTATCATAGGAATAAAAGCAGACAAAAAAACCATAACGAACATGATTATTTATGGTCAGCGCGAAACTCCGGGCCTCGGAGCAGAGGTGGCACAGAGTAAATTTTGCGACCAGTTTATTGACCTTACGATGACCGCGAGTGAAAAACCGGTTGTGTTCCGACGTCCCGGTGAGCCGCTTAACCCCGGCGAAGTCCACGCCGTAACCGGAGCGACCCAGACCAGCATAAGGCTCGAAAAAATTATAAATGACGCCCTGAATCAGTGGCAAAGTAAAATGAAATGAAAGCTCAAACAAAACAACTGATTAACGACGGCTTGTGGACTAATAATCCCATTTACATACAGGTGCTCGGTATTTGCAGCACGTTGGCGGTGACCAATCTCGTTCTCAATACCGTCGTGATGTGCACTGCTCTTGTCTTTACTCTTTCGCTGAGCAGTCTTACCGTATCACTTTTGAGAATGTTTACGCCGCGCAATATCCGAATGATGGTCGAAACACTGATTATCGCGTTTTATGTTATTATTGTTGACGTGTTGCTCAAGGCATACTGGCCGCAGATGTCCGACAATCTCGGTCCGTACGTCGGCCTGATTATTACCAACTGCATCGTAATGGGCCGTTGCGAGGCGTACGGAAATTCCAATCCGCCCGGCGTCGCTTTAATCGACGGCTTTTTCAACGCGATTGGCTATTCTTTCGTCCTGCTGATTATCGCAACCTTCCGCGAAATTCTCGGAATGGGTACTTTCCTCGGCTACGCGGTGCCATATTTCAGCAGTGAATACTGGGACAAGTGGATAATTATGGTAATGCCGCCGGGCGCGTTCTTTATGCTGGCGATAGTAATATGGGTTTTCCGTTCGATTAAAATGTCGAAAGAGGAGAAATCAAAATGAATCTGTCCACAGAAATGACACAGGCATTTATCGTTTGTATCTCGGCGATATTCACCAACAATATCCTGCTGAGCTATTTTCTCGGTCTGTGTCCGTTTATAGGCTGCTCGCGTGAAATGAAGGCCTCCGTCGGCCTGGGCCTGGCTGTAATCTTTGTTATGACCTGCACCTGTGTGCTTAACTGGCTTGTCTATCACCTCGTATTAGTACCGTACGGCCTGGAGTTTTTCCGCTTTATAATGTTCATCATAATTATCGCCGCTTTTGTGCAGTTCGTCGAAATGGCCATTGAAAGATTTTCGCCATATCTGTATCAGAGGCTGGGCGTCTTTCTTCCCCTTATAACCGTAAACTGCGCGATACTCGGCGCTTCGCTGTTTATGGTGATTCGCGATTACACTCTTATTGTCACCATCGGTTACGGCCTTGGCTCAGGAATAGGGTGGTTCCTTGCAATCATTGCAATGGCCGGGATAAGGCAGAAACTCTCGAGCGATTCTATTCCGAAAGGTCTGCAAGGCCCCGGCATAACATTGATAATCGCCGGTATCATGGCCCTGGCGTTTATCGGTTTCACCGGTGTCCTCGCCGGGCAATAAGGGGGAAAATATAAATGAAGTTTCTTGACTATATTATGGATACTAAGCAGCTTGGATCGCACCCATACAGAAAAATTCTGATAGCCCTTGCTCTATGTATTGTTATTGCCATAGCATTTTCTTTGTTGCTGATTTCTGGCTCAAGAATAGCACCTTTCTTATTAATCTTTGGAGGTCTTACTTTCGCCCCTATTTTCTTACTGATTTGGATTCTTCTTGTAGGTTACGCCATTTGCCAAAATATTTACCTATTTAGATATCATAGAGTATTGTTTAAGAAGCAATTTGCACGGGGATCTTTAAAACAAAGACATGAAGTTTCTTTACAAATCCGCAATTTAAAAGACCCTTATTTAGAGCGTTTTGCTCGTCGTTCCAATAGTATTGGGATGTGGGCTTTTAAAATTTGGATTGGTGTATACATAGTTATTGTCATAACGGTTATTGCTTTAAACAAGTTAGGCTATTTGGATAGATTCTTCGAGTAGAAAGAATGAATATCCCGTTGGCTTAGATACAAAGCTTCGTGTGTTTAAGCTATATTAAAACTATATTATGATAGTTACCTTACTAACTTCAGTTTTAATTATTTCTGCTATAGCGGCGTCTCTGGCGGCGGTGCTTGCCGTTGCAGAAGCTTTCCTGCGAAACTACGGTCCGTGCAAAATCACCATTAACGATGAAAAGGAAATAACAATCGACGGCGGCGCATCGCTGCTTTCGTCTCTCATCGAGCAGAAGATATTCATACCCAGTGCCTGCGGCGGTCGCGGGACGTGCGGTTTGTGTAAACTCAAAGTCCTCGAAGGCGCCGGTCCGCTGCTGCCGACAGAAGAACCCTATCTCGATGAAAAGGAAAGGGCCGACAATGTTCGGCTCTCCTGCCAGGTCAAAGTCCGCAACGACCTTAAAATCAAAATCCCCGAAGAGCTTTTCGCAATCAGGGAATACACGGCCCGCTGCGCGGAAATAAAAGACCTCACCTACGACATAAAATTATTTCGTTTCGAGCTGATAGACCCTGCCGAAATCAAATATACACCGGGTAAATACGTGCAGCTATTAACGCCGGTCTACGAAAAGAGCTCCGAGGAGGTCTATCGCGCATATTCGGTCGCCTCGGACCCGGCCAAAAAGAACATCATAGATTTAATAATTCGTCTCGTGCCCGGCGGTATCTGCACCACATATTGTTTCGAGTATCTGAAAGTCGGGGATGAAATAAGGATGAACGGCCCGTACGGAGAATTCCGCCTGACCGATACCGACGCCGAGATGGTCTGGGTCGCGGGCGGCTCGGGCATGGCGCCGTTTGTAAGTATTCTGCACGAGATGAGGAACTCGAACATTCAGCGGAAAACTACCTACTACTTCGGCGCCAACAAGGCTGAAGAACTCTTTCTGACTGAGCAGATTAAACAGTTCGAGAAGGATTTACCCAACTTTAAATTCGTACCGGTGGTTAGCGACCACGGCACGGGTAGTAACTGGAACGGCGAAACCGGATTAGTTACACAGGCCGTCGAAAGAAATGTCAAAAATGCCGGCGACTGTGAAGGGTACCTGTGCGGCAGCCCGGGTATGATTGACGCGGCTATAGAGGTGCTAAAGAAACTCGGTATGGACGAAAAGAAAATCTACTATGACAAATTCGCTTAAATAAATATCTCTGTGACCTCTGTGTTCTCTGTGGCTAAAATAAATTGGTTTTACTCTGTGGCGAAAAAATGAAAAAATCACCGGATACAAACAAACTTGAAGAAATTCTAAAAAGCCCGGCGTTCTCCGCAACAGGCTTTATGGGTGCCGATACACGCAATCTTGCAGAAATTATCGACGCCGATATGGCTGAAGTCGCGAGATTAGGCTATACCCCGCATCAGATAGCCGAGCGGATGCAACAGATAACTGACAAGGCCAAAAGTGCATTAGGCAACTGGATAAAAATCGATGATACTCACAGCGCTATGATAACCGAAGTAAAAGGACGAATCCCGTGTCCCTGGCCTCACGCAGGCAACTTCGCAAAACGTGTTACTACGCTAAAAGATATGCAAACCGGTCGACAGATACATTTTTCTGATTTGAATATCCACCTGGTTGCCGAGCACAATTTCTTCGAAGGCCGCGGCTCTCCATTCAGAATAGACCCAAAAGAAATCGTCGAAATGCTCTTTTAGCTTTTTTGCTCTTTGCCAGTTCCTCCGCCTCGTTTGATTAAGACTATCGCAGATGATATAATCATTTTTCTATGACTCAAAAAACCGCGCATATAAAGTCCTTCGGGTGTCAGATGAATAAGCTTGATACCGCCTTGGTAACCGCTGCGCTCAAGGATGTGGGTTTTGCGCTTACCGACAAGGTCACAGAAGCAGACGTTGTATTGATAAACACCTGTTCCGTGCGAGAGCATGCTGAACAGCGGGTCTTTTCGCATATCGGTCACCTGAAGCACATCAAAGAAACAAAGCCCGCTCTTATAGTAGGCGTCATTGGATGTATGGCGCAGCGGTTGGGAAGCGATTTATTACAAAATGGTACCGTCGATATCGTCTGCGGGCCGGGACAGATTCCACGACTGACCGAGCTTGTTAAACAAGCCATTGTGAAAAACGAAAAACAGCTAAGCGTTGCCGAGAGCATCCGAAAAGTCTCCGACAATCCTGAACTTGAGGATTTCGAATCGGTATACGACAGCGCGGACAAAGATATTCCCGGACAGGCCTATGTGCGGGCGATGCGCGGCTGCGATAACTTTTGCGCTTATTGTATAGTCCCCTATGTACGCGGACCGGAGGTCTCAAGGCCGGTCAATAAAATCACAGAGCAGGTAAAACGGCTGGCAAATGAAGGCGTTCAGCTCGTAACGCTTTTAGGCCAGACTGTAAACAAATATAAATACAGCGCAGGCGAAAAGACATACACGCTCGCCGATTTGCTTTACGAGGTCGGCAAAATTGACGGAATTGAATGGCTCCGTTTTGTAACCAGCTATCCGCAGAAAGAAGGTTTCACCGAGCTGATGCAGGCGATGGCTGATTTGCCGAAGGTCTGCAATTACCTTCACATGCCCGCCCAGTCCGGCTCGGACACAATCTTAAAAGCAATGAACCGTCATTATACCGCGCAGCAGTACCTCGAACTTATCGATACCGCCCGGCAAATTGTACCCGACATATCGATTGCTGGCGATTTTATTGTCGGTTTTCCGAATGAAACAAATGATGATTTCGAGCAAACCGTCGATTTAGTAAAAAAGGCCTGTTACAAAAACTGTTTCGTATTCAAATATTCACCGCGTCCGGGTACAACCGCTGATAAAAAATTACAGGACAATATATCTTTAGAAGTAAAAAAGCAGCGGAACTACCGATTGCTTGAAGTGCAGGAAGTTATCAGCGCCGAACTTTCCCGCCGATTCAAGAACAGGCGGGTGACTGTTCTGGTCGAAGGCCTCAGTAAAAAGCCTCATCTGAATTCCGCAGATGGTCACGGCGACCCGCAGCTTGTCGGCCGAACCGACGACGACTGGATAGTCGTATTTAACGGCCCGGTGTCGCTCGCCGGTCAATTCGTAAAGGTCGAAATTACAAAAACAAGCCCGCTGACGCTGTTCGGAACTCTTGTTACGCAAAAACCTTTATATCACTGTTAATGATAAATAATTTGTAGTAGAGTATACGATGTGTGAAGCCTGGTAAGAGGTTGTTATGAAACACCATATCAATAAAGGCACGCGCGACGAGAATAATAAAAAAGATAGTTCTTCCAAAACGACGGGGATTTTGCTTCTCGGCAATACTGTCATAATGACCCTTCTGGCGTTTTACTTTTTCGTTATACCTTTCTTTATAATGATTTACTTCGTATCAGACCCTGCCCTGAAGGAAACGGGGCCAAACAGATTCGCGCTTTGGCTGCATCGGCGTCTTACGCCGCGGTATGAGAACTGGGCCCGCGACAGGGTATCATCCGGCAAGGCCGAGTCGATGTATATCGAAGATATATACGGAACCGAATGGCCGATATTCGGCTCGGTCTTTTATCTGCTGGGAACTGAGTATCTTGAAAAAGGCTTAAAAGAAAGCAAAGATAAATCTGCTGTATTGCCGAGTAAATACGCCGCCGGAGCCATTGAAACGGCAACAAGCCTGGTTGTCGACGATAGCCACGCTGCGTGGGTCAGGCAGCATTGGGGAAAAGACTACCGGCACCGTGAAAATGTCTTCTACCGGATGCTGCTGATATCCGGCACGACCAGCTATAAGAAACTTCTCGGCGGCGGTGAATATCTCGGACTTTTGCGAGACCAGGTCGAAAGTCTGTCAGCGGAAATCGACGCGTCGACTTTCGGACTGCTCGATGATTATCCCGGCCAGTGTTTTCCGACGGACGTGATAGCGGCACTGGCCGCGATAAAGCGGGCCGACGAAGTCCTCGGCGCCGACCACAGCACTTTTCTACAGCGTTCACTCAGGGGATTTGAGAAAAACCTCATCGACCCCGTCACCGAGCTACCACCATACATGGCTGACAAAACCTGTGCCTGCCCCGGTGAAGCGCGCGGATGCAGCAGCCAGTGGGGGATTCGATGGGCCGTTCAACTCTGGCCTGATATAGCTAAAAAATGGTACGAGAATTTCGATAAGTATTTCTGGCAGAGATGGTTCGGCGTGGCCGGTTTCCGTGAGTACAGCAAAGGTTCGGACCTGCCGGACTGGCATTTCGACGTCGATTCCGGGCCGGTCGTGGGCGGTTTTGGCGCGGCTGCTTCGGCGTTCGGCCTTGGAGCGGCGAGGGCAAACGGACGACTTGACCACGCCTATCCGCTGGCTGTCGAGGCGATAATCCTGTCGTGGCCGCTGCCGGACGGCACCTTGTTATTACCGCGTCTGTTGTCAAACGCGTCCGATGCTCCTTATGTCGGTGAATGCTCCATACTTTTTAATATAGCCCAGCCGACGGAGCAGGGAATCGAGATTACAGAAGCAACCGATTTGCCCGGTATAGTTTACTGGGTCCTGCCGCTGCATCTTTTAGTGCCGTTGATTCTGATTACAAGCAGCATCGGTAAATTAAAGAGGTGGTGGAAAAACCGAAAAAGTGCACAGCTCCCGTACGCGGACTTACAGGTCCTTCTCTGGTTATCTTTTATCGCAGTCGGCATAATCTTTTTATTATATGGTCGAATATTTCACGGCTTGGTCTTTATTCTTCTGTCCCAGCTGTTGCCTCGCGGAGTAAAATCAGAAAAAAACAGCGTCACCGAAAAACAACCGCAAGTAGAATCCACGTAGGAAAGTATCTCATACTTGCTTTGAAATAAGGTGGAGTCTGTGCAAAAAATTTTCTGATAATTTGTAATAATTCTTCTTGACAATCGTCTGATATGTCGATAAATGACAGTATTCTTTTAGTGGAGCCGTCTCAATGAGCAGAATTGGAAAAGACAAGCAGCTAATTATTACGGGCCATAAAATGTCCCGGATGAGCGTCTGCGCCGATTTTCCTGTCACTACAGTCAGACCCCATACGAATCTTGGTTTCTGGCTGATTGATAAGGAGACTGTTCCCTAACAGGATTTAATTTATTGATTCTAAAAGCCTTTCAGGGAGCAGAAAACCTGAAAGGCTTTTTTTATTGGCGCTTTTGTATTTTCGTTAAGAAAAGGCTTTGCCTATGCGTGAAAGGTATGCGCTTATGGAAACAAGAGAAAGAAAAATTTGGTATGAAGATGATTTGTTCTGGCAGACGTTCGAATCTGAGATGTTTACCGCCGAAAGGCTCGATGCCACACCTCAGGAGGTCGACCAGCTCATCGAGCTGATGGGCCTGCAACCGGGCGATAAGGTTCTGGATTTGTGCTGCGGTATCGGCAGACACAGTCTGGAACTCGCACGACGCGGATTTAAGATAACAGGTCTCGACCGAACGGCGTATTATCTCGAACAGGCCCGAAAGAAAACTGATAGTGAAAAACTTAAAGTTGACTTCGTTCTCGGTGATGCGCGGAAGTTCTGCGCGCTGGAAGAGTTCGATGCTGTTATCAATATGTTCACGGCCTTTGGATACTTTGAAGATGCCTGCGACGATAAGCGTGTGCTTCTTAACGCCTATGCCTCGTTAAAGCGAGGCGGAAAGCTCATGATTGAGATGGTGGGCAAAGAAATCCTGGCGAGGATATTCCAGAAGCGCGACTGGCACGAACGTGACGGCAGGATTTTCCTGCGCGAAACTGAAGCTACACAGGATTGGTCCTGGATAAAAAACCGCTGGATACTGCTCGATGACGGCCGACAAAAGGAGTTCAGTTTCGGCCATCGGGTCTATTCCGCAGTCGAGCTGACGGGCCTGCTAAAAAGATGCGGCTTTGCGGAAGTCAAAGTTCTTGGTGACCTGACGGGTTCGCCTTATGACCATCAGGCGCAGCGATTGGTAACCGTCGCATTTAAATAAAAATTTGAAAGAAAATAAAATGGAAGTAAGAGAAATTACAATAAGCAATTACCAGGCTGTGCATTCGCTCTGGCGAAATTGCCGGGGTATTGGTTTGCACAGCGATGTGGATTGCGAATACGGGATAGGGCTTTTTCTGGCTCGCAATCCCGGCCTGAGCTTTGTTGCTATTGAAAACGGCGGATTAGTCGGTGCCGTTTTGTGCGGCCAGGACGGACGGCGAGGCTACATACACCATTTAGCGGTTGCCGAGAAACATCGTAGATGCGGTATCGGTACGGCTTTGGCTGAAAACGTCATCGGCCGGCTAAGGCAAAAAGGCATCAGCAAATGTAACGGGTTCGTACTCGAAGGCAATCTTGACGCCCTTGAGTTCTGGCAGAGTATCGGCTGGGCCGAAAGAGATGATTTGAAAGTGGTCTCGAAAAATATTATCCTGTGATGGTCGGCAGCTTCGCAGTTATATTCGCCTTGGAAGGATACCGGTATGGACCCTGAAATTGGCAGGGAGTTTTTCGAAAAGACAAAGTACAAATACCTCGAATCCTCTCCACAACAAAAAGGTGCGGCGCCGCCTGCGCTGCAGGCTGCCTTCAGCGAGGGCAATGAAAAAATCGAGCTGCCTTCGGCGGATAAACTCGGCGGTGAAGTGCAAAAAGTGATTGAGCAGCGAAGGTCTCTGCGGCGGTACAGCCAAAAGGCCCTGACACTACAGGAGCTTTCGTATCTGCTGTGGTGCACGCAGGGCGTCAAGCAAGCCGAGGCGGGACTGCATACATTTAGAACTGTGCCGTCGGCAGGCGCAAGACACGCCTTCGAGACTCTTGTGCTGGTCAATCGCGTCGAAGGCTTAGAACCGCTGTTGTACCAGTATATGGCCTTGGAGCATAAGCTCGGCGTCGTATCGCACGACGACCAAATGGCTGAGAAAATCATGTTCGGCTGTATGGGCCAGAAGATGATTGCCACAAGTGCCGTGACATTTATATGGGTCGCCGACGTCAAACGGATGACCTGGCGATACGGACAAAGGGGGTATCGCTATATCCTTCTCGACGCCGGCCATATCTGCCAGAATCTTTACCTTGCCGCCGAATCCATCGGCTGCGGAGCCTGCGGTATAGGCGCCTTCGACGATGATATTATGAATGAGACGCTCGGACTGGACGGGAAAAATCACTTCGTGGTTTACGCCGCCTGTGTCGGGAAAAGAGAATAAAAAGCAAAATCGAAAATGGAGAAAGAAAATGAAAACAATTTATGCCTTATCGTTGTTATCGCTCTTGATTATTTTAACGGGCTGTTCACCCAAACACTCTGAACAAGCTGTTTACTCCGACGGAGTCGAAATCAATTATTCCGCTCAGGGTCAGGGTGAACCGGCTTTGGTTTTTATTCACGGCTGGTGCTGCGACAATGATGTCTGGAAATACCAGGTGCCGTATTTTGAAAAGAGTCATAAAGTGGTAACAATCGACCTCGGAGGCCACGGCCAATCCGGACTCGGCAGAGAAGATTGGACTATGGAAATGTTCGGTGAAGATGTAGCTGCGGTTATTAAAAAGCTGAACCTCAAAAAAGTAATTCTTGTCGGTCATTCGATGGGCGGACCTGTTATCGCTGCCGCCGCGAGACTGATGCCCGAAAGAGTAATCGCCCTGGTCGGGGCCGATACTTTTCACAATATCGAGGAAGGTTACACCGGCGAACAAATGGCACAAATTATCGCTAACATGCAAAGAGATTTCAAAAAAGAGATGAATATTTTCGTTCGAAATATGTTCCCCGCCAATGCTGACCCAAACCGCGTTGACTGGGTCGTCGCTAAAATGTCATCCGCTAATCCCAATGTGGCTATAAGTTCGCTGCGCAGTCTCGGCCAATATAGTCTCATTCAGCCGTTACAAGATAGTAATGTACTGGTATACAGCATAAGCTCTGATTTTTGGCCGACAGATTTTGAGGTAAACAAAAAGTACATAGAATCTTTCGAGGTAAAAATGATAACGGGCGTAGGACATTTTGTAATGCTCGAGGACCCGGATAAATTCAATGAATATTTAGATGAGATTATTAACGAACTCGACGAATAAGACAGACCCTTGCCAAAGGATACCTTTTAAGGGCGCAGCTCTTCCGGAATTGCGGCCAATACAGGGAATTGAACACGGTTTGGGTGGATAGAGGCTAAGAACAGAATTGCTTGTATCATCAAGACTTATAGAATCTGGCCGGTGATAGAGACTTAATAATTCGTTGCTATGAGGGGGATTTTCTGTTATAGCTATAATGGTGTGTTTAGAGCTGTCTTTGAAGGGATGAGTATGGAGTCTACTAAATCAATAAATAGCAAGGTGAAGAAACTGGATACTTCACTTAGATACAAAGTTGCAGATATGTCTCTGGCTGACTTCGGCAGGACCGAGATGAAGCTGGCCGAGAATGAGATGCCCGGCCTGATGGCCGTGCGTCAGAAATACGGAAAAGAAAAACCCCTCAAAGGCTTCAAAATAACAGGTTCTCTTCACATGACAATCCAGACGGCAATGTTGATAGAGACATTGCATACACTCGGTGCGGATATCCGCTGGGCATCGTGCAATATATTCTCGACCCAGGACCACGCCGCCGCGGCAATTGCAAAGGCCGGAACCGCCGCAGTATTCGCATGGAAAGCTGAAACACTGGAGGAGTACTGGTGGTGTACCGAACAGGCCCTGACCTGGCCGGACGGCTCGGGCCCTGATATGATTGTTGACGACGGCGGCGATGCGACACTGTTTGTCTTTCAGGGACTCAAAGTTGAAAAGGACCCGTCGCTGCTCGAAAAGAAATCCGACAACACGGAATTTCAAATCATAATGGACCGCCTGGCGGCAAGTTACGCAGAGAATCCCAAAAGATGGTCCGATGTTGTATCCAATATCCGTGGCGTTTCGGAAGAAACCACTACCGGTGTTCATCGCCTGTATCAGATGAAAGAGGCCGGCGAGCTTCCATTCGCAGCTATCAACGTCAATGACTCGGTGACAAAATCCAAATTCGACAACCTGTACGGTTGCCGTGAGTCACTGGCCGACGGGATCAAAAGGGCGACCGATGTGATGGTTGCGGGCAAGGTCGTAGTGGTCTGTGGATACGGCGATGTGGGCAAAGGCTGTGTTCAATCAATGAGAGGGCTCGGTGCACGCGTTCTGATAACCGAGATTGACCCGATATGCGCGCTGCAGGCCGCGATGGAGGGATATGAAGTAGTGACTTTGGAAGATGCCGCGTCGGTTGGTGATATATTTGTTACGGCCACCGGCTGTTGCGATGTCTTACGAGGCGAGCACATGGAGCAGATGAAAAACGAAGCAATTGTCTGCAACATCGGACACTTCGACAGCGAAATAGAAATGAGCTATCTTGAACAGTCGCCTCAGTGCAAAAAGACTAACATCAAGCCGCAGGTTGACAAGTGGACCCTGAAATCAGGCAGGTCGATTATCGTGCTGGCCGAGGGACGGTTGGTAAACCTCGGCTGTGCGACGGGGCATCCAAGTTTCGTAATGAGCAATAGTTTCACAAATCAGTGCTTGGCCCAGATAATGCTCGCAACGCAGCAGCTCGAGCACAAGGTATACACTCTGCCGAAGAAACTGGATGAGGAAGTCGCCCGGCTGCATTTAGTCCGGCTTGGCACAAAGTTAACAAAGCTCAGTCCTAAACAAGCGGAATATCTTGGTATTCCGGTAGAAGGCCCTTATAAGCCGGAGCACTACCGCTACTAAACTATATCGATTCGCTCCGGAAAAAACGGGACCGACTTATGGATGATAAGCAGAGCGAAAAAACTCCAATGGTAGGCCCGAAATCCTTTTTGTCGGTCGGCCCCACGCTGCATTACAGCCATAAGAACGTTCAGCGGTGCTGTGTAGGAGCCCTGTCGGTATACTGCCTGTGCTGTCTTTTCTGGTCCAAGGTTCTAACGGGCACTTTTTTATCCTTTCACTGGACGCTTATAACGAACTTCGAGCTATGGGGACTCGGCCGTCTTGTAATTGAGCCTGTCAGTATCTTCGAATACCCCTGGCAAATACTTGTACTCGGTCTTTTGATGGGCATGATTGCATTTGCCCCGACGCTCGTTGCGCAGCTTATGAGTTTCCGTCACAGCCTGTTGTTCGTCGCGGCGATTTTCTTTCTGGCTTCCCTGCCTGTCTTCGCATTGGTTGTCCTTATAAGCTGCCTTGCGGCGGCATCGAGGCCTCTGCGTTTTCGCTCGCGTTTCATAGCGATTGCGCTTTGCATAGCCCCGCAGTTTATCTACTGGGGATTATTGGGCGGCGTCAGGGGCGTCGAACCCGTCAAATGGGGGTTCTCTTTTGCACCTTGGGTATGCGCGTGGCTGGTCGGCCTTGTTATTTCCGGCCTGGTTCTCGGCGTGGGACATTTCACCCGATACCGGCCGGGTCTGGTATTAAGTTCCGTAGCCATTGTACTGGTCGCGACTATATTGGTGTTCGACCGTACCGTGGGATTCGACGAGCTGGATTACCAACTATGGGTAGCCGGCAATAATCCCAAAGAGGCGGTCGAGTTTCACGACCACAGCATAAAAGAAGCTCTCGATGAAACAATAATGAACGAAGGAGTGCGAGCGTATTTAGCGGGATTCTTCTATCCCACAGAGGACCGTATCGCCCTGCGTATAAGACTGAAAGAGAAAATCCAGTCACAGTTGTGCCTGGACCGCTGGCCGAGCTGGCTGATAAAACCGGACGAGCTGAAGTATCAGGACAAAAGGCAGATTCTTGACCAGCAGTATGATAAGTTTATCCAGAGTCGGCCTAAAAGTCCGCGTATGCCCATAGCATTGTATTATAAAGCGATGCTCAGCGAGCTGAGCCCGGATGTGGAAAAATTAACTACTACGGAAATACTTCATTTTTACAGCGACTATCCCTTTGAAAGGTCTCGCCAGTTGTGGTATCGGCTGTACCTTGAGTTCCCCACATCCGCAGAATCCATAGAAGCGCGATGGAGGATAGCCAAGCACTGGGCAGGCGTGGGGATGTTCGAACAGGCCGAGGTCCTGCTGGCCGAGGCGCAAATGATGTTGCAACAACGGCTGGAACAACCTGGAAATGAAAGTCCCGCCGATGAAACACTCTCCAGAATTTTTGTTCCACCGGCCGAGTCGGCGCTGACGGGATTTGACCTCGAGCAGCTACAGTTCCGCCTGAACCATTTGAGAGAGCTTACCAGTAAACAAAACCGAGGCCCGGACAAAGACTCGGCGGCCCGCCTTGCGATATTTGTGATGCTAAATCCTTATACCGCAGACTATAAGGTGAATCTTGACGACCTGCTTTCCGAAATGGACAAAAACGACTCGCTGCGCGATAATGTACTGCTTGAAAAGATTCGGTTAATAGCAGATGAGAGACACCGGGCCGAGGAGTACGCCGGCCTGCACCGCGAGTTCATGGATACAGATGGAGGCATCGCCGCTTTTTACTACCTGGCACTGCTGAAGATAAGCCTTTGGCGACAACAAGACCAGAGCGATGTACAGAGAAAGAAAGAATTATTGATCGAGGCCAAGAGTGCGCTGAGCGAATTTGTTAAGACGTATCCCGATAACTTCAGGACGCGACTGGCACAGGAGACATTGAGCAAACTGCCGGCAGCTCCCGGCGATTAATTGGCCGCTGATTGGAGTTTATCGGATTACCCGGCTAATCCTGGTCGGCAAAACTGCCGATTCATCATAAAAGCGACCGCCTGCAGCAAAGCACTGGCAGGGCATTAAAAAGACAAAATTATGGCTGGTCAAAAAGAAAATCAGACGCCGAAAATACTGCTGGCCGGTGATATCGACAGCGCATTTGTTCGTCCCGATGCCGCAGAAGCGCTGAATGCCCAAAAATGCAGTAAAATTCCCGACGCCCTCGAACTCGCAACCGAGCAGGATTTTGCCCTGATTGCTATCATTATGTCGGGCACGGCAGCCAATCTCGAATCTACCCTCAAGTCTCTGCGCAGGGTAAGCCGCGAATCGAAGATTATTCTGCTGGCCCAGATGTATCACGAGCCGTTGGCTATGAAGTTTGTTCAAGGCGAACGAAACGGAAAAGGATTAGCTGATGATTATCTTATTTGTCCTGTCGTCGCGAGTGATTTTGATAAATGGCTTGGCTTGACCGCTGTGAGTAGTTCACAAGCGACGGAAATAATTGACAGGGACAGCCGCCTGGCAGAGAGAATTCGAGAGCTTGAAAAACTGGCCACAGAGGACGACCTTACCAGCCTGAAGAACAGAAGATATATCTGGGAATTCGGACAACAGATAATCGCCCGCGCCAAGAAAACCTCGGGTCGTGTGACAGTTTTGATTTTCGATATAGACGACTTCAAACACTACAACGACCGCTACGGACATCCCGCCGGCGATGATATCCTGAGACAAGCGGCAACATTGATTCAGCGCTGCTGCCGGCGACATGATGTTGTGGCAAGAATTGGCGGCGACGAGTTCGCCGTGGTTTTCTGGGATGACCCGATGCACCCGGATACCGATGCAGGCAGCGAAAGAAGGTCTTCGTCCGACCACCCCAAAGAAGCTGTCTTCATAGCCGAGAGATTCAGAGAGCAGCTCGAAAATGCCGAGTTCAATCTGCTCGGTCCCGGCGGCAAGGGAGTGCTTACGATAAGCGGCGGCCTGGCCAGTTTTCCACGGGATGGCGCTACTGTCGAAAAGTTATTCCAAAAGGCCGACGAAGCACTTCTCGAAGCCAAAAAATGCGGCAAAAATCAAATCTATCTGGTCGGCAGGCCCAATACAAGCTGACTGCACCCAGGATAGTCAATACGTCAAAATTTTTAATTCTCGAGTATGATGGTCTCAGCAGGGCTGAGCATTTTGTAACGTATGCCTCGCCAGCGGATGGTCCTTCCGAAGCTCGTCGAGACGATAAGCACCCAGAGTATTATCGACCAGACCCAAAAGAATAAAATATCGGAGATGATAGCGAGCTTCATATGCTGGAGTTGTTCCCTTAACAGCCTGCTTGCAACAAATTGTCTCGCACAGGCCCTGACAAACTGACTGGCTACGGACACAACCGGTACCGCAATAAAAAACCACAAGTTTGCAAGACCGTTTACAGCAGCGAATAGCGCGACGGCAAGTGTGGCCCATGTGGTGAGCATCGAACCTGTCATACTAACAACGGAGAACCACCACGTGCCCAGACTGAAAACCTTGGTTATTAAAAACTGCCGCCTGACGAATTCAAATGCTTTTGGCCAGGTCGTATCTTCGAAAGACGGTGCCATACAGGCCGGTACAAATGCGACCTTGAGTTTAGCTTTCTTAATAGCATCGCTGAGTGATAGGTCATCGCTCAGCGCCGTTCGCCAGATTTTCGGAATGTCAAGTTCTCGGAAGACCCTGGCTCGTACAGCCATTGAGCCGCCCCAGGCCTGATTGAATATAGAGTTTCCGAGTAGCTGAGCAACCTTTGCATTGCCCGCTGAAAGGGCCAATGTGGGCAGATTATTTCTTTTCGGCACGAACCATCTGTATCCACTTGCTACACCATTCTTTTGCTGGCGCAGAGGATAAACAAGGTGACTTAGCCAGTCCTTTCTTACACAAATGTCGGAATCAGCAAAGGCCAGAACCTCGATGTCATCCGGTATTCGTTCGCAACAGTAGAGCAGGTTATGAATCTTCTGGCTGCAAATTTCACCTATCCCGGCTACCAGGATTTTACAATCGAGGGCCTGAGATTCGAGGCCGAGTGATTCGGTCAGGTGACACAGTTTCTCATAAGCCGGGTCATCTTCGGATTCGACGACGAACCACAGAAGGTAATTATTAAACTCCTGCTCGAAGAAAGAAGTAATATTCTTCTCGAAATCTATGTCGATGCCTTTGCACGGCACTATCAATACGGTTTTAGGCCGGTACCAGGAACGGACCTTGCGATACTTGCTAAGACTAAACAGGCTGTTCCGCAATACAAGGAGGACGCAGAACAATTGTACGATAACAACACCTGTACCAAGCCAGTAATAGAGGGTTATCATTTATATACGGCCCCAATAGCCACCGTAAGATTTGCGGCCCAGAATACTCGTAAAAAGGGGTTTGTCAAGCGATAGAAGCGATGGGTACAATCGACTGCACCAGCCCCTCAACAGTATAAAACCTTGACAGGTTTATCGGCAGCAGGCATCCGTGATTATGGTCGCTTGCAAGAATTATCAGGTTGTTTGCGGCACGTAAGTAACCCCCGGACTGTGGCTGGTGCCCTACGATGAATATATCAACATCGAGGACACTGGCGAACCTGTCGAGATTAGCCTGGCTTATTCTTCTGCCCCAGGTAAGAACATACGCATCTCCCGGTTTCACAACGTCGTTTATTTTCAACTTCCGCCTAAAGAGGTCAAAATCGAAGTCAGCCGCGTAGCGGTCCGACGGCAGCGAGTGGGACAGCCAGATTCGGTTTGGACATCTGATGGCCAGCGGCTGAGAGAACAGGAATCGACGCATGGCGAGCTTCACCTTTTCGCTCTCAGTGCCGAACTGCCGGTCCATAGCTGCGCGAAGGGCCTGATTCATCTCCCTGCCGCCCTTCATAACACGGGTATTATTAATAAAGGTGGTGTCGTGATTGCCCATAATAAAATGCACCCGGTCGGGAAACCTCAGCTTGTACTCAATGGCGTCAAAAAGCAATTGATAGGATAAGCATCCTCCGTATCCATCCTCAACCCCGCCGTGAATCAGCTCATGCAGCAACACATGTGTCTGGGGATTGTGCGCCAGGTCGGCGTAGGACACTATTCTCTCAAAATTGCGCCTATGTCCGTGTATATCACCGGTGGCGATTAAAGTACAGTCGCTGGGCAGAGATATTACATTGCCCTTTCGGTATCGGTCCTGTTCACAAACCGATTGCCCCCGGCCCAATAGGTCGACTATCATTTCAGACATTGCTTATTGTTCTTTATCTTGTCTCCGAGGAGGTTGTGTATCATGATGTCGAGCCTCGATATCACAGTCATCATGTTGTCCGGCCGGTCTTTTAGTTCGTCCTCGCAGCAATCCATTACGAGCTTGGAGACCTCTTCGGGTATTTTTGGTTTTATCTGGGTCGGCGCCTTTCTTTCCTGGCGTATAGCGAAGCCGAACTTGTCCTTTTTGGGGATGAGGGTCGGTATATTATGGCCGGTCAGCGCCCAGTACATCGTGGCCCCGAGGTTAAACACGTCAGTCCTTGGATTTAATGGTTTTCTCTTGACCTGTTCCGGTGCAATATAATCGGGCGTTCCCTGAATGCGCTGCTTTGTAGTTCCACTTCTGCAGCTTTGCCCCAGGTCTATGATTTTTATGAGCCCTGATTTGTTGATTAGTATATTGTTCGGTTTAACATCGCAGTGTATGTAACCGGCCTGGTGCATTGCATTTAAGCCGCTTGCCACCATCCTGAAGACCAGCAGCACGTCAACGAGACTCAGCGTCGGGCTCTGTTCGAGTGTTCTTCCCGCAAGGTACTCCATTGACACTATCAGTTCGCGTGTCTTAAACATTTTTCGGGTCTTACGCAGCTTGTAGCACTTGCGGACGTACGGGTGGTCGATTTTCTGGGCGACCTTGAACTCAACCTCGCACTGCTCAAAGATACGGGCGTCCTGCGGTTTCTCATAGACCACCCGTTTGAGAGCTACCTCTTTCTCGGTATGCTCGTCAAGGGCCAGATAAATCGTGCTGCGCGCGCCGGTCCCGATGCGCTTGATGATATCAAAACCCGGTACTTTCAGTATATTTTTAGCCATCTCGCAACTCGGTGCTGAATATTTTCATACCTCGTAGCATAATTACTGCGAAAGACGAGCGATTCCCGACGGGCTGTATCGAACCTTTGATTATACTTAATATTGAGCTGTTTGTCCAGTTTTAGCTCGGTCATGCCGAAGCGTACATATAAATACAGCCGGATTACAGAAATCTTGACAGGACCGGCAAAATCAGCATAATTAGCACCTTACAAAGATTTTGAAAACTTAATCCCCGATAGCTCAATCGGTAGAGCGAGCGGCTGTTAACCGCTAGGTTGTAGGTTCGAGTCCTACTCGGGGAGGTGTGAACCACACTTTGCGAGGAAACGTATGGTTTCAAAAAAAGCTTCCGAAATGCTTAGTATAATTGCAGTCTGCTTTTTTGTACTCTTTTACAACGAGGCTGTTTTGGGTCAGACAATTACAACGTCAAGTCCGGACGGCAATTTGAAGGTTACCTTCCAGATAGATTCAAAGGGCAGCGCCCTTTATTCAATTCAACTCAAAGGCAAAGTGGTTCTTGAGCCCTCTCAATTAGGCTTGAATCTGAACGAAGATTCCTTTACGGAAAAGCTGACTCTGGTAAGCGCCTCCGAGCCTGAAAAGATAACAGATAAATATCTGATGCCTCTTGGTAAAAGAAGGAATTGTGTTTATCAGGCCAGTCGCAGAACCTTCGTACTGAAAAATGACAAGGGTGAAAAAATAAAGGTCGTCTTTCAGGTTTCAAATGACGGCGTAGCTTTTCGTTATGCTCTGCCTGAGCCCTCCGATAAAACCTGCTCCGTTACACAGGAAAAAACGACCTTTGCCTTTACACCAACAACCGTTTCCTGGCTGCAGCCAATTCAGCCGGGAAAGAGTGGCTGGAGTAGAACTCAGCCTTCCTATGAAGAATATTACATCAGTGAACAGCCCGTCGGAAAACCAAGTCCGACCGGCCAGGGCTGGTGTGTCCCCGCGCTGTTCAAAACATCGGATAATGTATGGGTCCTGATTTGTGATTCCGATGTGGATGAAAATTATTGTGCGATTCGCCTCACCGACGACTCAGCCGGCGGAGTTTATAAAGTTGCTTTTCCACACCCAAAAGAACATCGTGGAGAAATTGACCCTGTCCAGCCTGAGGTTAAGTTACCTTTTCTGTCTCCGTGGAGAGTGTTGATAATCGGCCAATCCCTCGGAACACTGATCGAATCCACTTTGATGACGGATGTAGCCGGGCCGTGCGAAATTAAAAATACCGATTTTATCAAACCGGGCAGGGCCGCCTGGCACTGGCTACGCTACGGCGATGATAGTGCCACACTCGAGATGGCTGATTCATTCCTCGATTTCGCAGCTAAGATGAACTGGGAGTATATCCTTATCGATGCTAACTGGGATAAATTTATCGGTTATGAGAAGATGGCTGACTTTGTCAAAAGAGCCGATGAAAAAAACGTCGGCGTAATCCTTTGGTACAACTCCAACGGAAACTGGAACGACGCACCGATGGGCCCGAAGGACAAAATGCACGAACGGACCATCCGCCGAAATGAATTCGCCAGGCTCAAAGAAATGGGCGTCAAAGGCGTGAAAATAGATTTCTTCGGCGGCGATAAACAGGCAACAATGAAATTTTATCTGGACATACTCAAAGACGCCGCCGATTATCAAATCCTGGTTAACTGCCACGGTGCTACTGTCCCGCGCGGCTGGCAGAGAACTTTTCCAAACCTCGTGACAATGGAATCAGTAAAGGGAATGGAATATTGCACCTTCTCTCAGGACAATGCCGACCGCCAGGCCGCGCACTGCTGCGTCCTATCATTCACAAGAAATGTGATTGGGTCAATGGACTTTACACCGATGGTGTTCGACCCCGATATTCGCCAGGTCAAATTGCAGACGACGCCGGGATTCGAATTGGCATTATCCGTCGTCTTCGAGTCCGGTGTACAGCATTTCGGTCTTGTGCCCGAAGAATATAAGCTTATGCCGGATTTTGTCGTCGAGTTCCTGCAAAAAGTACCCGCCGCGTGGGACGAAACTCGTTTTATTGATGGCTTCCCCGGGAAATTCGCTGTCATCGCAAGAAAATCCGGCTATGTATGGTATATTGCCGGCATCAACGGCACAAATCAGGACATGGATTTATCACTGGATATGTCTTTCATTTCACCCGACGCTAATCCTTCACTTATCACCGATGGACCCGACAGAACTTTTATTCAAAAGGGTGTCGAGCGCGACGCGAACGGAAAAACCGATGTTAAAATTCTACCTCAAGGCGGTTTTGTGATAGTAGTGGATAATCATTAGTACCCGGAGTTTATATAACACCTGTTCCGAGCCCGACGGCAATCAGCAACAGCAAAATTCCGGTCAGTGTCTGGACCTTCTTCATCGTAACTTTGTGAAGAAACCGCCTGCCGATGAGCACTCCGACAAACGCCGCGCAAATTCCGGCCGACGACTGCTATTTTGAAAGCGTTGTTTGCAGCGTGTACTATCGCCATCGCCGCGATTGCCGGAATAATGCGTGTGTGGAAAGTTACTTTGGCAGCTTAAAAAATGAGTGGGTCAAAGGCAAAATATATGAAACTTACGAGGATGGAGAAAAAGATGTTTTCAAATATATTGAGGTGTTCTATAATCGTAAACGCAGGCATGCTTCGCTGGGCTATGTAAGCCCGGAAGTTCATGGGGAAATGCATGAAACGAAACAGGATTAGGCTGCATAATTGGCAAATCAAGTGTCCATCATCTATTCAGCACCTCAATACTTATACCTAAAATTAAAGAAATAAAGAGATTGTAAGGAGCTATGAATATGTACAAATGGTTTTCTTTATTGTCCACAAGACAACGTTCAGAGATGGTGACGATAATGCTAATAACGGCAATTATACTTAGCATAGGAGTTGTTACGAATTTGCCAAAAGAGAAAACGGTCTCGGAAACATTCACTACCGATATGTCTATTAGTGATATTGCCCCCGGACTGGAAGTTACTGGCAAGGGCCTGGCACGTGAGCTTGTCTTACCACTGGACACGCCGAAGAAAAGCCCACTCAACAAATTAGGGATATCTCAGGAACAACTGGATCATGCGGTTGAACATATCCTTTCCCATCGCTCGACAAGCTTGAAATATTACGTGTTTGCGGCAATCGTGCTGTTTGGTTTGGCCTATCTAACTCGCTTCGGTCGCCCGGATAATGCAAATATCTCCGAGCGAAAACTGTGGTATCCGCGAATCCCATATATCATGTGTCTCCTTGCTGCCGTGCTTGTATGTGGTTTCGTTCTGGGGAAATCCCCTAACCCAATGGAGGGAACAGTTAAAGTCTTTAAGTCCATGGTGGGGCTGTATCCATCTATAATCAGCAAATTGATTGCTTTGAGCTTTTTTGTTGTATTGGCTGTCATCGGAAATAAGTTTATTTGTGGATGGGCTTGCCCGTTCGGTGCGCTGCAGGAATTGATATATAGCCTTGGCATACTCTGTAAACCGAAGCAGTGGAAGGTGCCATTTTGGCTGACGAATACGATAAGGAGTGGATTGTTCTGTGTAACGTTGTTATTTCTTTTCGGTATTGTCGGCGGCAGGGAGGGATCTGTGATTTACCATTATCTTAACCCGTTTAATCTGTTCGATCTGCATTTCGACCATTGGTTGAGTCTGCTCACAGCTGTTGTGTCTCTAACTCTGGGGTTTTTTATATATCGGCCGTTTTGTCAGTTTATATGTCCCTTTGGCTTTATTTCCTGGATAACTGAAAAATTTAGCCTTTATCGTGTGATCATCGACAAAGAAAAATGTACTGAATGTGGTGCGTGCATCAAGGCTTGTCCATTACATGCAGCAAAAGGAAAAGTCGAGAGCAAAGTTTTTCCAGCCGATTGCTTTAGCTGCTCACGATGCTTAAATGTCTGTCCTGTTGATGCAATCAATTACCGCTCAATATGGTCTAAAAGGCAAAAAATAAATAAAGAATCAGCGTAAATGCGATGGCACTTGTACTGGTTAGTGCTTGCCACCGGATTGCTCTTTGGATTCCGGCTGTTTTGATTTGAGAACGTGACTTACAAAGCTGCTTTTAGGCTTTGGGGGCGGGATATAAGGTAAATATGGTGGATTGTCGCTTGCAACGGGTATAAAAAGCGAACTTTAGTGTCGCCGCGAGGTTTACGCGTTGAGTGTCCAAATCGTTAGCTGGTTACCTTCAGAACTGTTATATTATTCCCGTCCCAAGGGCCGGCGCAATTATTAATAGTAACATGCCAGTAAGGACCTGGACTTTTTTCATCGTGACCTTGTGAAGAAACCACCTGCCGATAAGCATTCCGGCAAATGCTGCGCAAATTCTATTTAATAGCTGCGTGATATACTTGCAGTGATTGGACTGTCGGCTCTTTTCCTTTCCTTGCGGCGATACCCTTAACCGTAGCCGCAGCAGCGGTCGTTGTCGTAATGTATGGGATTTTGTATTGAATCGCCGCCTTTCTGATATACGAATCATCATACTTGCTTCGTTTGCCGGCGGGGGTATTTACAATCAGTTGAATCTGGTTGTTCTTTATCGCGTCAACGATATTCGGCCTTCCTTCATGCACTTTCAAAACGTGTTCGGATTTTACGCCTTTACTCTTGAGATAATCGTGCGTGCCAGCGGTGGTCATTATCTTGAATCCGAGTTCGGCAAAGGCTTTGGCTGTATCCGCAATCGAACTCTTGTCAGGGTCGGTAACCGTTATCAGTACCGTTCCACTTAATGGCAGCAGTTGCTGTGTCGCTTCCTGCGCCTTGAAAAACGCCAGGCCGTACGAGTCGGCCAATCCCAGCACTTCCCCGGTGCTGCGCATCTCCGGCCCGAGCAACGGGTCAACTTCCTGGAACATATTAAATGGGAACACCGCCTCCTTTACGCCGAAGTGCGGTATTCGTTTGTGCTTCAGATTCAAGTCGGAGAGCTTTTTGCCGAGCATTATTTGTGTTGCCGCCCTTGCCATTGATATTCCACAGACCTTCGAAACAAGCGGCACGGTTCGTGACGCCCTGGGATTGGCTTCGAGAACATAGACCGTATCATCGGCGATTGCATACTGTATATTCATCAGGCCGACTACGTTCAGTTTAGTTGCTATTTTCCGGGTATATTCGCAAATGGTATCGAGGTGCTTTTTCGGGATCGATACCGACGGTATAACGCAGGCCGAATCACCGGAATGCACTCCTGCAAGCTCAATGTGCTCCATAACCGCCGGTACGAATGCATCGGTTCCGTCGGCGATGGCATCGGCCTCGGCTTCGATAGCATTGACCAGGAACTTATCAATCAGTATCGGCCTTTCGGGAGTCACCTCAACGGCAGCGGCTACATACTCACGGAGCATCTGCTCATCATGAACGACTTCCATCCCGCGTCCGCCGAGCACATACGAAGGCCGCACCATCAATGGGTACCCTATTTTTTGGGCTATTTTGAGGGCCTGCTCAAGATTGCTCGCCATGCCCGATTCCGGCATTGGAATATCGAGCTTTTTCATCATCGCCCGGAATCGGTCGCGGTCCTCGGCCAAATCGATTGTTTCAGGTGTTGTACCGATTATTTTTACTCCGGCCTTTTCGAGTTGGCCAGCTATATTCAGCGGTGTCTGTCCCCCAAATTGAACGATGACTCCTTCGGGCTTTTCTTTTTCATAAATACTCAGAACGTCCTCGACGGTCAGCGGCTCGAAATACAGCTTTTCGCTGGTGTCATAGTCGGTCGAGACGGTCTCCGGATTACAGTTGACCATTATTGTCTCGAAGCCTTCGTCGCGCAGGGCAAATGCGGTATGCACGCAGCAATAATCAAACTCGATCCCCTGTCCGATTCGGTTCGGGCCGCCGCCCAATACCATGACCTTGCGGTTCTTTGTCACACTTACCTTGTCCGGAGCGTTGTATGTCGAAAAGTAATAAGCCGCATTTTCAACACCGCTTACAGGCA
>Ga0315549_1000965_pt1 | contig 31935 bp, 31 predicted proteins | sample SalMarSW160200MG_FD_203101 | JGI IMG/M metagenome (GOLD analysis project Ga0315549, IMG submission 203101) | Salt marsh sediment microbial communities from the Plum Island Ecosystem LTER, Massachusetts, United States - Salt Marsh Sediment SW1601-200 ... | reverse complement strand
TAATACCAGAAGCCGTTATTAAATCTTTATCTGCCCGCAATGTTGCGAGAGGCACACTGTGTGTAACAAGACTCTTTGTTTCGGCACCATTCTAAATTCTTGACGAGTTCGATGTAATCGCCAATACGAGTAATGAACGAACAAAAATCATGATACTTTGATGTTTTAACTCCAAGAGCTAGAGCTATGAATCCTTACCGTATTTAGATTCAACTACCTCTACAATTTTCTTGATTTCGATTTCTGGTGGAGTGGCTTTATGGTTCTTATTTTGCATATCTTTGTCTAATAAATAAACGATTTTTTCTGCAAGAGCTGGCTTGTCCAAATTTAAATCGTTTTCATAAAATATTTTCTTAAGAGTTTTCACAATTGACTTTCCCTGTTCACACTCTTTTTCAAGCACTTCGGGTTTGATTTGTAATTTCCCGCCCTGTTCCTTTATTACTTCATTGATTGCTCTAGCTATCATTTCTAGATTGAAACAGTCTTCAAATTCCATATCCCAAATTGTCCAATGACCTTTTTCAATTAAGCCTTCTCTTTCCCAATCTTCCAGTTTTTCTTTCACGCTCTTGCTTCCATCAAGAATGACATAAGGTATTGTTTCAGAACCTTTCAAATATCGAAGGTAACCATCCAGTTTTTTTGCTTTACCTGAACCTTTTACATTAACTAAACTGATTCCTTTTGATGCCAAGTCGTGTCCAAGTGACTCAGCAATAAGTGGAAATGCAACTTCTTCGCTATCTCCCTCAATAAATACAACACATTCGTTACCATAAAAATCGGTGTTTCTGTGCCCAAGAACGCCTTTAATAATTTTTAATTGTTCGGGATTTTGAATTTTGAAAACTCTACTTGCTCCTTCTGGCTTTGTGACAAGGTATGTGCAATTCTCATTGTTGCAAGCGGTAAAAATCGTGGAATGTGATGTTATGAAAAATTGTTTATCCTTACTTTCCCTCTGGATTAATTTGAAGAGTCTCCTTTGAGACCTTGCATGCAAGAATAGCTCAGGCTCTTCTATTAGAATTGTTGAACCTTTTTTCTTGGTTAATATTCCGAAAACTAAGATGAAAATCTGCATCAATCCAAGGCTAATATTTCCTGCAGTTGTGGGAGTCTTAAGTCCATTTTCTTGAATCTCAACTGTAACTTCACTCCCTCTAAAAGGGGCTAGGATTTCTTTTACCATTGGCATTACCTTAATCACCTCATCTACGAGTTTAATTAATAGACGGGGATTGTTACTTTGGAGACTGTTTAGAAATTTAGAAAGATTGTTACCTGTGGTTGTTAGGCTTCGTTCTTCTCCTGATGGCATTCTTGGAAGGGCTTGTCGAACAGGTTCAAACCATTTCCAATCCATTATAACCTTTCGAAGGTCTTCAACTAGTTTCTGCTCAAATGAAGATAAATTCTTAGGGTCAAGAGCATGAAAATTTTGTGATGGTTTCGTTCTCGTAGAAATAATTTTTTTTATGTTTTGATTCTCTGTTACTTCTTTACAACCTTTAACTAAATTTCCCACATTTACAGAATTCTTATTTCTAAGCATTATCGGGAGTTCTCCTTCAACAATGTTTGGTGTTTTAAACTCTTCTTCTAATATTCCTGCATTTTTAATAGCAACACGATATATCCAAGTCTTCATAAATGGGGATTTTTTCGCTTCTGCAGAAGATACCTGCTTATTTTCTTCAAAAAGGCGTTCTATTAATCTATTTCTTTGTTTAGAAGATAATTCAAGCGTTAGAGCAAGTTCTACTTGAGCATTTGGGTCTCTATCAAAAGCATTATCAGTAAAGGGTTTTTTTGGATTTGCCTGTATAAGTTCTCTTAAATATTTCAAGGCTTCAATTATGTTGGATTTGCCAGCACTATTTGGACCAATGAAAATGTTTACATTGGATAAATCAGGAATCACAACTCTGTCGTTATAGCTTCGAAAATTCTGTAATTCGATGCTTTTGATTAGCATACAATATGCTCCCAATAGAGGTTAATTTACTGCTTTATATCTTTTCAATTCATTCATTTAATTGTCTTCTCTTATGAGAAATGCGGAAAATCATAAGAAGCAAAAGAAGCTAATTAGAAATATACAACAGGACTTTTACTTTGGCTGATTTTCGTCCATTGTTTTCTATTAGCATATATCATGTTCCCGTTCTGGGAACTACATAATCTATATTTGTTTCAAAGACCGACTCGGTGCAATATTCAGAGTGATACTTTATATCTTTCTCCCATTTTTTAAAATTAGTAACATTCAGGAAGTAAATGTCTATATGATTGCTTGAGGACATTGTCCCTTTCAGATTTTCACCTCTCGTAAATCCAAGCTCGTAGAAATGGTAACAATGAGGGCGTACCCTTATTGTTTCGTCTCGAAGGCGAAGGATTTCCTTTTCTTCTAAGTTAATCTCTTGTTCTTGCTCTTTCTCTTTTGGTTTTACTTTTACTTGAGCTATTAATGTGGGAATTCCTAGGGAGCCCGCAATGAAGACCCCAACAATTTCCCATGAAACAACTGAAAAGAAACCTAAAGATAGCGATAAAAAAACACCAATTATGCCAAGAGAAATCATTGCTTTTGAATACATTTCAGACTAGTATTCTCTTAATTTAACATATAAACACTTGTTCTAAAATGCCTTTCCAATTTTTTCCTCATAATCATTATAGCCTTAATGGACATATGAAAGAATATTGATTCCATAATATGGGGGAGACCCTTGTCTCAAAAGATTAAAAAGATTCTGTCTATAATCAAGGAATGGATAAAGAAGCATCCGATTTCATTCCTTTTAGTAACAAGTTCTTCCATTAGCTTATTTTTGCTTATAATAATTAGCGGTCTTTTTGCTGTAACGGCAATGATTAATAAAATAGCTAAACATTTAAGCCATCCCGTCTAACCAATTTTTCAGAAACATTTAGGAAGCTGAAGGCAACGGCGAAGTGTCAATACTGCGGCAAAGATGTTGTTCTCCCCTTTAAATGCACTTATTGTGGAGGCTTCTTCTGTGGTGAGCATCGTATTCCAGAGAGTCACGCATGCTCGGAAGCTTGGAGGGCGAGGGCTCCAAGAGAGGCGCCGCCAGTGAGCACACGAGGATGGTCTAAAGAGCCTTCATACAGGTATAGCGTCTCCTATACGCCTCAATCAGCTAGAATATTTGGGTTCAGCCCAACAGAACTTAAACACCTGACCATCGGAGCGCTTCTAGTCATGGGCGTCGGCTTATCCTACTTTATTACCACGACGTCAGGGTCAACACTGCTGAGTCTAGCAATCCTGTCAATCGCATTCACGTTATCATTTCTTCTTCACGAACTTGCCCACAAATTCTCAGCACAACACTTCAATTTGTGGGCAGAATTTCGGCTAACCCTGCAGGGAGCTCTCATAACGTTGGTTTCAATTTTTCTTCCCTTCAAGCTTATTTCTCCGGGGGCAGTAATGATTGCGGGGTCAGGAACAAGGGAAACTGTGGGAAAAATATCTCTTGCTGGACCCCTAACCAACATTCTGCTTTCAACGGGATGCATCCTAGTTGCAACAGTTACGCAGGACATCTTCTGGTTTGTCGCATTTATCAACGCATTTCTAGCAGCCTTTAATCTCATTCCTTTCGGCGTAATGGATGGATTGAAGGTTTTTAGGTGGAACAAGGTATTCTGGGCAATAGCGTTTGTCGTTGCAATTGCATTGACAGCTTATACGTTTAGCCCTGCACTGAGCGCCTGAACTCTATTTAGTAACAGAACAACTGCCAGAAAAAAGAAATGTGGCTTACATTAGCTCTATGCTGACGAAAACTTCTTCGGGCACGCGAATCCTCATAATTCTTCGCATAACCCGTTCTTCCGCGTCAACTATGATGAGGCGCTTGTGGATCCGCAGCTCCCACCGGTCCCAAGTTGCAGTTCCTTGACCGCACGGCGTTTTGCGTACGGGAACCTTGAGTCGTTTTGTTGGGAGGGGATGTGGTCCTGTGATTTTTACTCCCGTCTTCTCAGCGATGACCTTCAGTTCTCCGCATACTTCCTCAAGCTTTTTGTAGTCTGTGCTTGTCAGCTTGATTCTCGCCTTTCTTACCATCGCCAAGATACTCCCTTAGATGTTGCCTTATCGTCTTTCCGAGTTTTAAATACTTTTTCCCTTATCCCCTCAGTTTAACAGCAGTATTTCAGAAATACCTTTTGGGTTTTAAGATTTTAGAACGTATAAACGTGAACCTAGAAGGGAAGAATTAAGCCAGCTAACCCTCCGGATAGCAGATAGCTTGACACCACGTAGCCCAGAATGGCGCCACTGCATAAGTATGGTAGTCCAGCTTGTGGCTTTCCTTTAATTACAACCGACATAAGAACTGCAAACCCTATGAGGGTGCCAAGCATCACTGACAAGGCTATGAGAAGCCCGTTGTCGGCAATGTTGTAGAAGGAGGAGACAACCAATATTCCGGGCATCACTATGTCTCCTAAGCCCATGAAAAAGGCTTCCCGCTCTTCTTTATCTTCAAGTTTTTCTTTTAGCCCCTTTGTTTCTTTGAGTATCGAATATTTTCGTGTTTTTGGTACAACCAGCATGACGGGCAATTTGAGGTCCATAACTGCGTCCGCAAGATCAATCATGTGCTTGGTTTTGTAGACTGAGATGGCGTCGTATATTGACAGGCCGATGAGCAGCACGATTACCAGAAAGATGCCGAGGGAGATACCAAAGATTCCGATGGCGCCTACGCCCACGATTATGCCACAGAAGTTTATGATGTACCATTCTGGATACTTGATGAGCGCCACAACCAAGATTGCTGCGGCGGCTATGGAGAGAAATGTTGATGATGTAGCGTTTGGAACTGCAAGGGACAGCAGAGTGTAAAAGACGAAGAATGACGTGTATGCTATTGAGCCTAGAATGATGACTTGTATGAACTGTTTCTTCCAGAATTTGGCAATCAACAATATTGTAGCTGTGACCACCAGCATGATCACAAAGAAGACAATCAGGTTCATGGGATCGTTTGCATCTCCGAATGCTTGAAAGCCGCTATCTTCAAGGGGTTTCGTCATCAACATAGACAGAAGATGGATTACGACGAATATGCCACCCATCATAAACATGGGAAAAACAGCTGCGCGCTTTTCCTTTTTTTCGTCAGTCATTTCCTTTTAAGAACATTGTTACTCACTTATAGAGTTTTATTTTGAGATAACTAGCAGCCAAATTCTCCGAATACGGTATTTTGATATACGGCTTTAGATGTTTATGGTTGTGGATGATTTCTATGAAGTTGGTTGAGGCTCTGGAGAAACTTTCGAACGCTAACGGAGTAACAGGAAGAGAAGGCGAAGTCCGAGAGTTGATGAAACAGTACCTGAAACCCTACGTTGACGAAACTAGGGAAGACAGGCTTGGAAACTTGATTGCATTCAAAAAGGGAAACAAAGATGCGCCGACAGTCATGCTTGCTGCCCACATGGATGAAGTTGGGCTCATGATAAAGAACATAAAGAAAAAAGGATTCCTTCAATTCGTTAAGGTCGGGGGAATCGACGACCGCATTCTCTTAGCGCAGAAAGTTATCGTTCACACGGACAAAGGTCCCTTAACTGGAGTTATTGGCTCCAAACCAGTGCACATACAGACTGAGGCAGAACGAAAGAAAGTCATCGAGGCGGATAGACTCTTCATCGACATCGGAGCCAAAGACAAAGAAGAGGCGGAAAAGATGGGTGTTCAGGTTGGTGACGTTGTTAGTTTCGACACAAAATTTGTTCGGATAAGCGAAAATGTTGTTTTGGGAAAAGCTTTCGACGACCGTGTTGGATGCGCCATGATGGTCGAAACTATGAAGAGACTGCAAAAAGTTGACTGTAACGTTTACGCCGTAGGAACCATACAGGAGGAGGTTGGGCTGCGAGGAGCAACCATAGCCGCCTTTCAGGTAGCACCGGACGTGTGCATTGTCTTGGAATCAACCGTGGCTGGTGACATGCCCGGAGTGGAAGAAGGAGAAGCGCCGGCAAAGATAGGAGAAGGACCTGTCATAACTGTGGCAGACGCGGGCTTGATCGCACATCCGAAAGTATTAAGGTTGCTCATTGACTCAGCGAAGGAACATAAGATTCCTTACCAGCTGGAAACTGGAATCAGAGGCTCCACGGATGCCGCTAGCATCGCCCTAAGCAGGGAAGGTGTGCCAAGCGGAATAATCTCTGTCGCAGCTCGTTATATTCACAGTCCAGCGGCTATTCTGAACCTTGATGATGCGGAGAAAACGGTTAAGCTTGCTGTCGCAGCTATAGAAAAGGTTCCAAAATATTTTTGATCAGATTTTCTTGTAGAAAAGGAGTTCGATATGGAGAAACGTTTTAGGTTTCTGGAACACACCGCCGACGCGTATGTTGAGGCTTACGGAGCCAGCTTAGAGGAGGCTTTCGGAAATGCGGCTCTGGCATCAACTGACGTTATGACTGAGCTGGAGAAGGTTGAGGCACAAAACGAGGAGACGTTTATGGTTGAGGCTTCAGACGAGCCTGCGCTTCTTTACAGCTGGCTTGAAGAGGTTCTGCTTGAGTTTGAGTTGAAGGGCAAACTTTACTCCCGTTTCGAGGTTTCTGGCATTGAAGAAACTTCTGGGGGATTCAGGTTGCATGCGAGAGCGTGGGGAGAAGCGTATGACCCGGAGAAGCATCCGTCGAAGGTTGGGATAAAATCGGTAACTTATCATCGGATGGAAATTCTGAAGGAACCCGAGTCCGTGACAGTCAGGTTCATACTAGACATTTAGCTAATGCTCGCAACGCGTCATCCTTTAGCAAAAGGACCAGCATCGGTGGTCTTCAGGTAGCTTACAGGCGTTACCTGCATGCAACTACAGTGTTTTGCGTAAAAGCTTATAGATTGGCATCAAGAAAGACTGTGAATGCCGGGATGGCAGAGTGGATAATGCGCAGGCCTTGAAAGCCTGTGACCCCCTGGGTCGCGTGGGTTCGAATCCCACTCCCGGCGCTTCTGCTTATTTATTGACTGTTTTTGGTAACCATTTGGCTTTACGTGTGCAGTGTTTTTGTGTTTCACCTCATTAGCTAACTCAAATCGGATCATCCGATCAGAATCTGGTGCCCACCTCAGCTTAACCGCCACAAGGCAGTTTGTTTTAGGAGAAATGGGGTGACTACAAGTTTTGCGAATGTAGTCACCTTTGTCTAAGCATTTTTTTAAGCGCTCGGTATTCCTTGAGCATTAACTCGAGAGTCGGACGTATGTTATGGTCTTTTCCATACGCTTGAAGCGCGGCGTAGTATTGTGATCGGTTTCTCAGTTCAATGTTCAAGGGCGGCAGATCATGCTTCAGCAAGATGTTGTTTAATAGCAGTCTTCCAACCCTGCCGTTTCCGTCTTGGAAAGGGTGAATGTTCTCAAATTGATTGTGAACAACGGCTGCTAAAACCAATGGGGGATACTTTTGCTTATTTCGATTATACCATTTGATAAGTTCTTTCAATCGCCTTTCCACCTGCGCGGAGGGCGCTCCACGGTGCACAACGTTTCCAAAGGCATCTGTAACTACCATGTCCACTCCCTTTTCTCGGAATTTTCCTGCAAAGGATTTTGAGTTTTTGAAAACTATCCTGTGAAGTTTTTTAACGAGTTTCAGGGAAACATGCTCCTTTGTCGTGCGAATGTAGTCGACGGCATCGGCAACGCCGTAGGTTTCTGAGATGTCCTCCTTGCTTATATCCTCAGGCCATTTCCTTTTTCTGAGTATGTCCGCGACTTCTTTAGCTTCTACAATTGAGCCCTCAATTGCGTTTGTGTCATAAGTGAAGGCTTCCTTGAACCTATTCCAATCGAGTTCTGAAAGGGGGAGCACACGCAGTTCTCCACGCGCTCCAAGAGTTTCAAGCTTCTTCAAATCAGAAGGCGAAAGCACGGTAATAAACGGGTCGCGTATCGTTCGCCTTTCTTTAATTCTCTCTTTGAGTTCGATTTCAGCGTGCTTTCTTTTCAGCTTCAGGTCTTCAGGGGACAAATCCGCGCCAAGGTAAACCCTGATTTTTCTGACACTACCTTTAACCCTGAATGAATGTGCCAAGTAATACTTTTTATGTCCGTTCCTTTCGCGAATCTCCAAATGCATAAGAAAGCTTGAGGTGACTACACATATTTAAGTTTTATCATAGGTGACCACAAAAGCTGGTTACTTGCCTCGAACCACACAAAGATATTAACGAAGACCGTTTTCAATAGTGCAATCTTTCCAATTTCCCAGAAACCGCCAAAGCTATTTCGGCTAAGACATGTTTTCACATGAAATCTAAACACAGATTTAAATCCCACTCCCGACGCCACAAACACACCCACAAACAGCATCGCAAATTTTAGTATTTACAGTTCCTAGAGATTTTAACACCTAAACCCCAGCACTCATTGTCGCAAGGCTCTTCGCCTTGCTCCCCACCCTCCAACCTTCAGGCAAGTCTCATATTCGATGTGATATGGTTTGGATTTGAGGTTAAATTTTAACCAATAAACGAACGTGTGTGAAAATGGGTTTAACTGATGTTTAAGCTAAACAGATTATTATTGCACCTGCTGCTATGAGAGCTACTCCTAACGCCATTGGTAAAGTAATTTTCTCACCTAAAAACATGGCAGCAAATACAATTACAAAAACTACGCTAAGCCGGTCTATGGGTACTACTTGAGAGGCTTTTCCATATTCCAATGCTAAAAAATAGAATATCCACGATGAAGCTCCAGCTAAGCCCCCAATAAATATGTAGAATAGAGATTTTGAATCAAGCGTGGTTACTGTATTCATTTTTCCCGTGAATAACATGAGAACAACAATTGCTCCGAACATTACTCCTGCCCGTATTCCACTAGCGGTTATAGAATCTACCCCTTGAAGACCGATTTTTCCAAATATGGCTACAAGGGCTGCTGTTATTGCAGAAAGTAGGGCATATATCAACCATTGCATGCTCTTTTCACCATTTTGATATATATTTGATTGGGGGAGTTAAATGTTTACAATTGCATTTTTTTTAATAATCTAACTTTTTGTTTATTGTCATTTTTTTGTGTGACCTTGCAGCATTGAAGCTCGCTCAGGATATTTTTCGGCGCGCGTCCTCTTCCTCGTGTAACAGTAGGCGTAACGGGCTCGGTCATCAAATCATATTAGGAGACTAGGGTTAAGCTGTAAATGAAAAAATTAATAATAAATTTTGGTTAGTATCTATCGACCTTATACCTTCCCTTCAACTGTTTTTTCTTTTTCTCCTGAGCAGGTGACAGCTTGGATTTACCCGTCTTTACTTCATGCGTAACAGGTTTCCCTACTTTTCGTCCAAACAACCCCTTCTTTTGGACAACATAATCCCCGCCTTTGTGAATTCTTTTAACCTCATTTCCCCGCATTCTCTGTTCAAGTGCAAAACTGTCTTCCGCAAATTTACCGCGCATTTTATTTGTACTCAAGGTGAAACGTTTTGCAGTCTTTCTTATGCCCAAAGGGTCGGGCTTCTTTTTAACCAAAATAAATCTCCCCTGTGGTTATTTGATTATCAGATTTAGTGTTTAAGATTTTCCCGCGCGCGCTTTTTTGAGGTTGTACAAGGAAAAAATATCGATTGTAGAACTGTGCTAATCTGAGATACCACTAACCAATCACAAATCGGTTGAATAGTGCTGGGTAGGACAGTTATGTGTATTCCGGAAGTAATTGCAATTTTCGTAATGCCCGCTGAATTTCTACATCTTTGAAATATGGTTTCTTTTCCTTGAGGGCATCAACTGCGACTCTTGTTGGTATTTTTTTGTTTTTAGCTATTTGAAGAAGGTAGTTTAACGAAACTAGTAATTCCAAAGCGTCTACTGATTTAATATCTTCGCCTAAGAACACTTTGATTTTTTTGATTTGGTCTTTTTCTTCATTCGTAAGCGTTTCTAGATTATTTGCATCTGAATTTTCAACTATTTCGAATAGTGTTCTGGTTAGTTCTGGGCTATATGGACCATGCAAATACCAATTAAAATCATTCGTGCTAAGATCCACATCAATACCAAATATAGGTAACCAGTAGGAAATCTTTTGCACTTTTTTACGATCGGCGAAACAATCCATTTTAGGTTTAATACCCAAAAGGGTTAGGCATGTAAGTAATTTTTGTTTATTCATTTTCAAGAACACTCTTCATTGACTGAGCAAAATTATGAAACACTTCTCGACCCACAGGGGTAATTCTCAAAGTTGTTCGTGGTCTATTTCCAACGATTTCTTTGTTCTCTTTCACATAATTCGCTTTCTTTAGAGCCCGAAGATGGCTGGCTAAATTACCTGCAGTTAAGTCCAGTTCATTTTGAAGGTCACGAAAATCAATTTCCATATGCCTATACAGTGATTTCATTATCAGAATACGTATAGGATGAAACATTACTTGCGGTTGAGTCACGATCTGTTTGTCTTGGGTTTCTATATGTGATATAAATTCGTTGAATTCGTGCATTTTCTCTTCTTCTTTTAAGATCGATGTCATAACACGTATTGGTAGCCATTAATTATATATAACTATTTACCATAACTTTGGATTTGAAAATAGTTGCAAATACAAACTTTTATATCCTACTTCTGCGCTACATATGGTTGAAATGCAATGCCGCTAAACTTATCCAATCCAAAAACTTTCCTCCCTTTGCTTCTTTTCGTAGGCTTTGTTTTCTCCATCATGGGAAAGGGGTGGGAAGGGATAACCACAGATTCAAGCATGTATGCTATGGGTTTAGTCATTATTGTCATTGCCGTCATTCTTTGGATACTCAGCAGATCAGGTGGAAGAGGGTAAGACACGAACGAAATACAATAAAAAACAGAAACAGTTATCGGGGGTGATTTGAAGGATGAATGAAAAGAACAACTTAACAATTACCATAGAGACAACAAAAGGTAAATGGGAAAACGCCACCTTTACAAAGACTGAAAAAGTTCAAGGCGTTATTAACGCAGTAGTTGAACATTTTGGTTTTGCAGCTAATGGCAAGTATGAATTGAGACAAGCAAGTAACCCCGATGTTCCACTAAAACCTGAACGCCCTTTAGTAAGCTACAAAATCAAAGATGGTGACGTCTTAGTATTTACAGATCTTGGTGTTGCTGTATGGCAGTAGATGCAAGAATCTCACTAGCTATTGTTCGCAAGGAGCTTGAAGATTGTCTAGCAGATGCTTCGCGTAACAAATGGGAAATCTCAAAAATAGATGAAGAACAACAAAAATTTTCAGTTACGATGAGGTCGCCAGTGGATGACGAAGTGTATATAGTTCAAGTAAAATTTGATAATTACAAACAACTTCCATTATATATAGAATTTATCGACCCGGACACAGGCAAAGCAGGTACAAAACATGCGTACCCAAAAAGCAAAGGACACGCAGGAGGATTCTTTCATGGGCATCCCTGCATATGTCATCCCTGTTCAAGAAAGGCTTACAACCCTGGACCACACAAGGATTGGAATCTCACAGGATGGCAACAGAATTCCAAGGTTGGTTCATTGACCAACATACGGGCAATTTTGTTAGCGATATATGGAAGAATTAGTAACGAAGAAATCTATGGCGGCAGAATGTGTGCTTAATAAGTTCTTTTTAAAACCAAAAAAACTACATAATCCTGAAGATAAGATCAAGTATATTATTCCATTGAAAATAATTCAAAACACAGAAAAGGTTCTAACGGCATATGGTACTATCGAGCCACCAAATGAAGGATTGGTTTATTGGGGGGGAATTGAGGAAGATAATGAAGTTACCATAAAGCTTGTTGTAGCCCCTCGAACCGATTCCAATTCTGCCCGTATAACAACCTCGCATAGATCAAATTTTGATTTTGTTAGGCTATTGAATAGGTATAATGTTGTTCAAATAGCACAAGTCCATTCACATCCGTCTGATTGGGTTGATCATTCTTATGGAGACGATCAACTTGCGGCATTTAAGTCAGAGGGCTTGCTTTCTTTAGTAGTACCTGAGTATTGTAGCAAAGGTATGATACCTCTGACAATTTGTGGGATACATCGTTATTCAAACGACCAGTTCGTAAGATTATCTGAGACTTACATTGACAACCATTTTGTTATTAAGAAAAGGCTCGATGCGTATTTTGAGGATTTGCGAAAATGAACGATATTGGGCTTAACAAAGAAGAATGGTACCATCTTAGGGATGATAGAACTAGGAGAATCGATGGTGTAACAGGGTTTGAGGATTTTTCTCTTGGCGTAACAGTTAATCCTGAAATCAAAACGTCATACCAAAGTCAAGTAATGACGTTATTAACTTTAAATATGCTATCTAGGTGGTGTAGAAAATTAGACGTTTCAATCCCACCCAATGTAGTCTCGCTTATACCATGGCATAAAGGTGAGAATTTTAAGTCTATTTTAGTTAATATGTTGGGAGCTATTGACCCATATGGTGTTTATGAGTTAGACACTCCTGATTTGAGTTCGTGTAAGCAAATTCTGAGTATAGGACAGACCGAACATTCTGAATTAGTTGAAAAGGATTGCGTTTGGATAGACTGCTCAGGTTGGATTGCGGGGATAGGGAAAAGCCCGCCAGTAATATATCCCAACCTAAAAAATACAGATAAAAACCCCATAGGTGCAGCCTTTGCATCATGTTTGGGTGTAGCTGAAATATTCAGGGAAGCAACAGGCATATCACCGTCAGAAGATAACTCAAATTGGTACTCACTCTTTGACTTCACCAAAATACAAAAGCAAGATCAAATGAATGACCACACGTATGATTCACGGTTTAACTTTGGAAAGATACATCAAGTTGGTTGTGGGGCTGTTGCATCATCCCTTGATTTTCTAATAGCATTAACAGAATGGGAAATTGAACTGTATCTTATAGACTATGATCAGGTTGAACCCAGTAATTGTAACCGATCTCTTTCGTTTTTTGCGCAAGACGCTTTTGAAAAGAAACCAAAAGTAGATGCTTGTGCTTCTGTTTTTGAGTCGAGTGAAATATCTTGCTCAACATTTAAAGGAAGTTATGCAGATTTCATAGCTTCAAACAAATATCAGGATTTTCCTCCAGATCTTACCTTGTGTTTGGCAAATGAGAGAAACGTGTGGGCAACTATTCAACATAATTATCCACCTGTTGTTTTTCATGCTACAACAACCACAAATTGGGGTGTGAACTTTGGGAGACATATACCTAAAGAAGAATGGTGTATTTTGTGTAGATTTTCAAGAGAAATTGACCACAAATTTAAACCTCCTTGTGGTGAATCCCAGATTAATGTAGAAACAAACAAAACCAAGCCCGTTTATGGTGTACTTCCGTTCTTATCTCCAACGGCTGCTGTGTTAGTTCTGGCAGAGATGGCAAAAATGGCTCGAGAGGATTATCCAATTAACAATAATTTCATTGAATTCTCAATGAGGAATCTTAATACATCTTTTATGACAATTCAACATGGACCTCAAGCTGGATGCATATGTAATGGTCAAGATTGGGATATTTACAAAACCGTCAGAAAAAACAGCAAATTTTGGAAGTTAACAAGATACGAGGGTGATTAAACATAGACTTTTTGTTCAAATAGCATCAATAATTTCCCAGATAATAATTTAGTTTCATCCTGCTCTCCAGTTCACTCATGTTCTATCCGCCACAACCAGTAAATCCATTTTAATAAAATCCAGTTCTGGTGTAAGTGTTGGGTTTCAGTGTAGTATGTCACGTTTGCGGTTATGTCCTGTATGATGGGTTTGACATGATTCCTCTTTACCGACTGAGACGGGAAATAAACGGTAGATGTCCAAACTGCAATAGAAAACTGGAAATTCGCCCCTTGAGTATTGAATTCTTTGGAAAGGCGATGGAAGAATTAGATGAACGTTAGAGGACTAAGTTACTATTTGAATTTCTTATTAGTCGGTTCTTTACTTCTTCTTTTCATAATTCACAGTCCGACCATTAAGATAATGGACACACGAAGTCACTATTCTGAAATAATTGCGAACCTTAACCAAGCTAACACCAAAAATGGTTTGCGGGAATTGTTTGACAGAAACATGAACTATACTGAGTTATTGAACTGGGAAAAGGAACACCTAGTCTATGATTCTGGAAACATAAATAGGAATGAAGACCCGTTCAAAATTCTGGAGTATGGAAAAGGTAGATGCGGAGAATTTGCAATACTTTATGTTGCTCTCTGCTTGGCTCATGGCTATCAAACCAGATTAGTAGTTGACGTTTTTGGAGACCATGTTTGGGCTGAAGTTTTGGATAGAAATACTTGGGTTCATGTTGACACGGAAGGGAGGATTAATGAACCATACATGTATGAACGGGATTGGAACAAGACAATAAGACTTGTTTACGCCTTTGAAGAAAACAAAGTTATTGATGTTACATGGAAATACAATGTTAACTGAAAAGCTAATTTGAGGACATTGGTCTAACCTAGTTTTTGAACCTGAACATCATTAAACTGGTAAATCGGTGTGTATCCTGAAAGCATTATAAAATCTCCAATAACGAGATTCCAAGAACTTCCTTGTGGTTCCAAATTATACCAACCCAAAATTCCCATGTTAATTTTAACCCAACCATGGTATCCATCATCATTCTTACCTAAGACAACATAAACGTCATTTGCTGACCAGCCGTTTGCACGAAGAAGTGAACATAAAAGTATTGAAAAATCCTCACAGTCACCTGTTCTACGGCTAAGGGTTTCTGTGCCAAATTGCCAGTACTCGGGTTTTCCATGATCCACATCATCCTCTTTATACTGAATGTTGTTCCCTACCCAATCTCTTATTGCAATCCAATTAGGTGTGAGGAAAAACTTGTCTTCCAGTATTTGGTTTTCCCTCCAAACTACGTTGCTCTCTCTTGGGGTGATAAACAGTTTTGAAATGCTTGCATCTTCCGTAAGGTAACGTGGAAAATTGTGTTCTACTGAGAACGTAGAAATGTCTGATGATTCTGAACACCACGTTTTTACTTCAATCGTTCGCGAAGAATCGTAGGGCATGGTAACTGTATAAGTGTAGGTTTGCCTATCCCAAACCGCAAGTGATGGGAAAAATTCTGTTTTAAACAAATCACCGTCTATTCTAATTTCAAAATTTACCTCATTTGCTGTCGAGTTGCCAACGTTTGAAACTGAGCAACGAATGGTACTTATGTAATCTGGCAAATCTGTTGCAGTATTCCGTGTCCAATATCCGTTACTTTCATAGCCGTTAACATCAAGAATAGGCAGATAAGTTACTTGAGGCTCAACATAAGGGTCAACATAAGGCTCTAAAAAGGGTTTATCATTAAGTGCTGGTCGTAAAACAAAAAGAAGAACTGTGATTGTAACAACAAGAACAAAGACAGTGCTTATGATAACCTTCTTGGAAGCCATTTCAACTCAATTCAATAATGCTTTTTGATTTTATAAAATTTTCATTGTTTGTTTCTTCACTGAGCACTTATTGATTCTGAATTTTTAGATTTTAGTGCCACACCACTAATAGTCACAGTTAATCCAGACAAGAGAAACAGCATCGATAGTAGCCAGTAGTTTTGATTTACGCTTTCGGAACGGACAGTTACAGTGATGTCATATACTCCGAGTGACTTTGCGTCTATAAGACCCTCTGATGTCATTGAAGCTTCTGTTGGAACAACACCCAATTCAATATAATATCCGCCGCCCATAGGCGCAGGTAATGGATACTGTCCTACAGACCAATATGGCAACGAGGAATATATTGGGTATGCATAAATAAGCGTACCATCCCTGTGGTTTATAAAGACGGTAGCCCATTTCCCACCATAATTATATGTCACTTCTTTAGTACTTATCAAAATTCTGTCACCAAGACTAGCTTGAACATAAAACCCATAAGCCGTATCATAGTCTTGTCCTTCATAAGATGATACAGTAACCCCGCTACACCAATCCACAGTTTCGTTGTAAGTCGTTACCGTTTCCTGAGGAAATTGGTAAAGAACGTTAAAAACAATGCCGATAAGTGACAATGCAATGCCAACATAAAGAAGCGTCTTTCTCATTGTATTCCCCTGAAATGCTTAAGGTTGAAACAGCTTTAAGGTTTTGCACTTGGGGTAAAAAATTTTGTTTATGAATAATTCTAAACCGTGAACTTGTGCTGTTTATAGTGTGAGTTATTAGCCTTTCAGTTAATTGGTTTTTTGCTTTGATGTTTTTTCGCTTTTTGAACTTCAACAAAAAAAGACTTAGTAATTTTACACTTACTTAGGGTAGTTTTTTACTAAAACTTCTCTGTAGCTATCATTTACCAACTTAACCGTAATTCATCAACCGCCGCATGTCGTCAAGACTGTAAACGATGAAGCCTCTATTGTTGTAACGATTAAACCGAACGGCAGTGTGGAGCTTGCCTTCGTTGCTGCCTCCCTTCCGCGTTGTTAGGGTGATTTCTGCAATCTTTTTCCCTGTGGCTTGGAACTCTATTTTAAGGGCATCCCGAGTAAGCCACCAATAACCCTCTATCTGATACCAACCTGCTCTAATTTCCCAAAATTTGGGTGGGTCTTGCATTTGTTTTTATTTCCATTGTTTTTAGCCCCAGTTTTTGATTCTCCAATGGTTAGTAGGATTAGTTCAGTTAGTTGGATTAGTTTAGTTACCCTCACAGTTATTTTTCAAATTTAAGCACTTAGTGTTTAAGTGTTTATGCGTTTTTTTAATTAAGTGTTTAATCTTCAAGGTGCAATAAGAATAATAGATGGTGCGCAAAATAACTACAATAACTACAATAACAGGTTTTTCCCAAGTGTCTTCAAGTTTTCTTTCTGCGATAATAAACTGACTTCAATTTACCGTCACGCCACTCTTCAGATACCTTGCGTATTAGCCCTTTGTGAACAAGATTATCCAGAGTCACTTTGACAAGCAAGTTGCCCCTGCCCACACGCTGTGCCACAAACTGAAAGCTTGTATAACCACCCTCATTAACCACGTCTAAACACTGCTGTTCAAGCTCACTTAGTTGTCGAGTTTCTCCCATCCCTCACACATCACCATCCCAGCAACGACTATTCTTTCCACATGTAAGCCTGCACACCATACTCTTTACCATTTTTATCACGTTTTTTAATTGGCGTGTACAAAATCTCTTGCCGTTTTGAAAGTGTCTCAATTGCAGCCTCCATTTCCTTTGCATTAAGAGCAGCCCCGCGCATCGCAACTGAATACTCTACCTTCTGTTCACTTCTCTTTTTGAGAAAGTTCCTAAGTTTGGCTGTTGGTCTATCCATGTCCACGTAGTTAGCCAGCTCCTGAACATACTCCAAACACGGCAGCACAAAATTGAAGGCTTGTTCCACGTGGCGCTTCTGCGTAATTAGTAAATTAGATGCATTAGATGTATTATTCCAATATTTCGACTTGTCCTTAATCGTTTCTCTATCTATATTATCTAATTCTATATATTTATCTAATTCATCTAATTCTCTAATTTGCCCTGTCACAAAATCGTCCCAGCAGTTGCCAATCGCTTCACTAAGCCAATACAAATCCGACAATGACACAACATAATTCTCATACCTGCCACAGAACGCCCTTGTTCCACTGAACCTGTCACTTTGAAACGTCTTTTCAACCACTTTGTTATAATATTCTAAGGCGTCATCGCTCATCATAAAAACATCATTGTTTTTGTCTATTTCAAGCAGCCGATTGATGCCTTGTCTCAACATTAGATAATAGTCCATCGCTTTTAGTAACAGCCTTCCCCTAGGTTTGGGTTTAGCGTCACCATGAACTATAAGCCACCTAGCCATCATTCCGCCTTCAAACATTTCACTGGTAAGTCTTTCCTGCAACACCTTAGGTGTAATTGTGCTGTGCATACTTGGATAAGCATTTTTGATAGTGAACACATTTTTCTTGTTCTTTTTACGTGTAAGTTCCCTTTCATATAGGTCAGGGCAGTCGAACATATCGTTCATCGTTTCGGCGAAAGTTGACATATAACCGTGACCCTTAATGCCCTTCAACAGCTTACTGAATTCACCCATCCACACAATCCCTTCAGGTTTCTCTGCTAACGCCTGTAGAAAGGCTTCAGGTGAATATTCATTTCTCAACCATCGTTTGTTATGATAACATTTCTTCGCCAACCTTTGCGCCGTTGTCTTTCTCGCATAGGTGCTTTCCCCATCCAGTAGACAATACACGTTGTGGTAAACAAAATCAGGCTGAATCGAATGAACAACTTCACGCCCCAACGCATGTCCAAGAACTGTCAAAAAAGTCCCTTCACCATAAACTTCTGGTGCATCAGTTGATATGCCATAGTAAATTTTAGCTAAGTCGACAAAAGATAGGGGCATTATGCCCTCACCTTCTCCTTTGGCACCAACACGACAAAAACTGAAAAGTTGTCTTTCTTGTTTTCGAGAAAGTCGCTGGTTATCACTGTGCTATATCCAACGTTCAAAAAGTCAATAAGCTCATCAATCTGTTCTTTAGTGCCGTAGCACTTAATCTTCATGCCCGCCATTTTTCCCATTCCTCCTGTTCCCGCTTAAACGAGAACTACACAAGTTTTAACGGATGATGTATATTAGTATTTGTATATTTTAGTTGAATTTGCTGAACATATGTATACATATGTTTTTTTATTTAAAAAATTTTAAAAAATGAAAATATTTTTAAAAAATTTTAAATAAGAAGTCTGTATGCGCGTGCATATTCAACACACATCATCTAAAAGAAACTATGTGAATGTATTCCTCCATTTCTTTACCCGATAATACGTTATAGTCATTAGGTACATCGTCAAGAATTTCTGCCGGTAGTCCACAAACGGGACAATATATTAACAAGCTATACATTTTTCGATTCTGTTTAACTTTCTCAACTACCACAGCATCTTTCATGTTTACAAGTTTTGAGTCCAATGTAGGGTGCACAATATAACCTAATAGAATATTTTGCAAATGGATCTCCAGAACACTGGTCTTTTTACAGTTTCTACAAAAAATATCACAAGTTTGCAGGGGAGGATGGAAATTGTGAATGTCTACTTCATCATCTTTCTTCTCTCCAAATATGTCTGTCACATGTGAATTTCTACAATCTTCAAAACACCATTTCTCACGACATTCATCTGGGAACCACCATCCTACTCCCTTAACTAGATTTCCATTTTTGTCTAAACCCGAAGATATTTGTCCAATTCTCCATTCATAATAATGGCAACACTCTTTGAGTGGGGTTTGAATGATGGTTTTTTTGTTTGTATTCGTCATTTTAATCATCTTCTCTGTAGGAACTTATTTGTATGTGTCCCACACTAATCTTTTATGGGACATAAATTGACTAAACCGTACGTTTCCAAAGCTAAATTAGAAAAGGTATTCACAGCTTTTGAACAAAGACAAAAGAAGGCGCCCTTAAAATACGTAACAAAAAGTCAAGTGGAAGAAATAACCAAATTGAATTACAGATTGATAACGCGTGCTTTCCAAATACTGACAAGTAAAGGAAAAATAGAGAGATACGGTAAAGGCGAGTGGTGGCTTCCAAGCTATTTGGATAAACAAAGAAAAAACCTAGACACACAAGAACAGTATAAAGAAACCGTGATTAGATTTCAGAAAGGAGAGATTGAGAAACTTACAAATGCGCGCGAGCACAAAGAAAGCATTCTTCGAATAACCAAATTCTACCTTGATGCTTTAATTTACTGCGATTCTGATGAGGACTGGGAACTTTTAGGGGCTTGGTTCGCTAAGATGAATCAAAACAAGTACGAACAAGAACAAGTGGAAGCATGGGACGCTTACCAAGAAGAGATAGCTGAAATAGAAGAACAAATAAAAAAAGAGAAGAAATAGCCGTTTTACTATGTTTCGACTGAAAAATTTGCGGATGCGCGCACGCGCATTTTTTTTAATACAAAAATTTTACGATTTCGGCTAAATTTTAAATCTGGATAAAACAAGTTAAAATCGCACACGGTTTGCTGAAATACCTGTTTTTCGGCGGTTTCGATTTTATCCTAAAATTTTAGATTTTACCCAACACCAAAAACCAACATGGATTTTAGATGTAAATTTGCTGGGTAAATCTAAAATCTAATGTAGATTTACCCGGTGCAGCACAATCCACATACTTTCCTTTGGAGAAGATACCGTGTTTCCACCGTTCTCTCCACGAAAGCAGTGTTTTTCTTGGGTATCTTCTACAACAATGTAATTAAACATACGTTTAATTACTCTTAAATACTCTTTACAATTCTCTCTGTCGAACCACCCATCTATTATATATTAAAAAAGGTACAACACTACACAATACTGTTTTGCGGAAACCACATAAAACACGTGTTTAAAGGCGACGGATGTTTGATTTCCGTGTCATTTCACCAATACCATGTCTTCAGTCGCAATAAAACATAGTAAAACCCATCATTATTGCGGAAAACGTGGGTATTTTCAATACTTGTAGTATTTGGAGAAACAAGACTTAGACCTAGACCAAAAAACCATGCCCAACTTAAAGCTGAGTGGAAAGCATGGCAAAAAACAAAGGAAGGAGTTCACGTAAAACAAAGTCCAAAAAAGGAGTCAAACTCACTTCTAGGTATGCCAAGATTATCGTTGAGTTTTGGCGGTATGTGAAAGACAAACTTCAAACTGGATATTTGTTCCCTGCTGGCACAAGTTTGTTCGGTGAAGGTTATGTTGTTGACGACAGCCAACACATCGGAGAAAGAACTTTGTTAAATACAGTTAAACAACTTAACCCAAGTGTTTGGACGCACCTTTTCCGAGAGTTGAAGGGTGCAGACGTGACTAAGCAGTATGGACGTTCACTAGAGTCGGTTTACCAAGTAAAGGATGCTTTGGATTTGGAAAGTGAACAGATAGCTTACCATTACGTGAAGAGGTTTGTAGTGAATGAAATGAAAATATGAACGTACATATTTTCTTTCCAAATGCTTATTAATTCTTCACATAGAACCTAGTAGAGGGCACTCTGTCAGATAATGATAAGGTCACGAAGAAAATTTGATATTGATGATGCTGTTCGGCTAGGAATTGAAGATCGTGACCCGACATTAATTCAGAACTGGTGTCGCCATCTCAAAATTGAACTTGTATCAACATCAGCATTGGGACAAATGATAAGGTTGCCAACTTTAGGAAGGAAAAAACTTTCTTGTCCTTATGCACGATACCAAACCGAGTCAGTCTCCATTATGACTGCTGCACACGGGTTCATCAGGCGGAATTGTCTTAATTGCAGGAATCATGAACAAATAAGTCCATTGAACTTTGTGACAATCGCTAAACCTTGGGGCTGGATTCTTGAATCACTGTTTAGAATACGAGTGGATACTATTAGATTCATCATGAAACACAGTTCCGCCGTCACTATTGCGCTAATCCTTTTGCCAACATTGTTCCTCTCATTTGTGTTTTTAACAATCAAAAATGTAAGTTTGCAACAGCTCCTAAAACAATTTCTCCAGATCTTTACATCAGATACTTCTGGCGATAACAAATTGCTATCAATTGCTCAGATTAACGCCACAGTATTTGCTCTTGCGTTTACCATACCGATAGCTGCCACACAATTAGAGAAATATAGATCAGAAATACCAATGTTTCGTGGATATCACCTTTATTATATGCTGTTTTTTATCCTTTCAATATTTTTTCCAATTTTTTCCCCAAGTGATTCAACTCTTGGATATTCTATATCCCTTATATTTTCAATAGCCTGTTTGCTGCTTTTGATTCCATACCTCAGATGGATAAAAGAGAGATTGAACCCATTGCGTATTATTTGTTCTTTAGAAGAAATGGCCATTTCTTATGTTAATAGCTTACAAGAAGAAAAGCTGAAAGCAACTATTGAAAGAATAGATGAGCTTATTATCAAGTCTCTTTCAGAAAAGGATTATGGGATATTCGGCAAGGCATTTGAAGTTCTACCCAAAATTTCTCGACATTGTTTTGTTCGCAGATTAATATTAACTGAGCACCCACCTCAAGGGTACATTTATGTGGGTAGAGAGATCACTAGGATAGCTGAATTAGCAATCGATGATCGAACGGCAATGCAAATTGTTAGCGAAAAAATTCTTCTTTTCGATACTATGCATATTCCAACTTCCGAAACTGATGAAACAACTTTTCCGCTAAAAATGATGGAATTTACAACTTTGAGTTGGTTAACTAGATTTGCGATAGAACAAAAAGAATCTATGAGTGCAATGCACTGCGTTGCTAGTCTATTGAAGACTGCATCCCCATTTGTCTATGTGTCTGATGACGGACAAAAACTAGTTACAGCTTACAAATTGCAAACAATCAAATTTCTTTTAACCATACCCGAAAACATAGTTGAATGGGCATATTCTCTTAATGAAAATGAATATAAGATGAGATATGGGGAAGGATTACTCAAAATTGCTCTTTTGGGGCAAATTGCAGAATTTTATCTGCAATATAAGGAAAAATTAAGAGAGCAAAAAGAAGGACCTGTTTGGGATTATTAAGTTAGATTTGAAGTTATTTCGCACTAAAATTTTGCAATAAGCTTTTTGGAAATATGACAACTTTTTGAAGCGTGTCGTTACATTAAACACTTTGACAATATAATGGAGTTCACAATAAGCTAGTTCGATTACGTAATATTGTATTTTACGTATCTGAACATGAAGTAATATGACCCGTACAATTAAATTTGTTATTCGTAGTTGTGGTAGCCCATATTGAAACCAATTTTCACAATTTCCTTTGTTAATTGATGCGCGCGCGTGGCTACTCCAATAGTAAATCCAATAAGGAAAGACAATCTCATTAATTATGAAATGTTTACAATTCTTCATCTATCTGATTTACATCGATCACCAAATGCACCTGTTTCTAACGACATGCTTTTATCATGTTTACTCTTAGATCTGGAAAAACAGAGGCTTGAAAAGCCATCTATTAATAAATGTGATGTGGCTGTCGTAACCGGCGACCTCATTAGTGGAGCAGCTATTAATGATTCTAAGTTTTCGGATACTTTAAACAAACAATATCATGAAGCAAAGAGTCTATTAGTTAAGTTAAGTGTTGAATTGTTTGATGGAGATTGTAGTAGAATTTTTGTTATGCCAGGTAACCATGATGTATGTTGGCCATTATGTCAACAATCCATGGAACGAATAGATTTTACTGCTCAAGGAAATCTATCTAAAATACTAAGTGAGCCAAATAGCCCATACCGACTTGACTTAGATGAACTACAGTTGTATCGGATTAAAGATTTCAAAATTTATAAATCACGCCTCATGTATTTTAAGAAGTTTTTCGATGAGTTTTACAGTAATCAAGGTTATACATTCAGTCTTGAAGATAATGAACAAGCAATAAATTTTGTAACTCCCGATGGCAAAGCAATGTTTACTGGATTCAGTTCACTGTATGGAAATGATTGCTATAATCATCGAGGTAGAATCTTCAAGGATAACATTGCTCGAAATGTCCTAATGATTCGTGAATCAGAACTGCGGGATATTCCTTTAAAAATTGCTTTTTGGCATCATGGCTTAGAAAGTGGAGATTACGGTATTGATCATATAAATCGCAGAGAAGTATTACCTTTTCTCATTGATCAGGGATATATTCTAAGTCTTCATGGTCATCAACATCATAGTAACATAGTATCTTATGTATACCATTTAGACCCTAAACGTTTTATGCCGGTAATTTCAGCAGGTTCTCTATGTGCAGGATCACAATCAATTCCTTCAGGACATAGAAGACAATATAATTTGATTGAAGTGGATGAATTAAACTTTAAAGTAAAGGTACATGTTAGAGAATGGTATGCTGATATAAGCTTCACTCCAGCAAAACTTCAAGAGTTTGGGGGAAAAAGTTGGTATGAAATGGATCTTCTGTTACTCGAGGAAATAGAGCTAAGGAGGAGAAATGCACTGTATGAAATCTCACCAATACTTGATAAAGTTGAATTATATATCAGAGAGAAAAAATTTGATGAAGCATTCAATTTATTGAAGGAACTGCCTAACGATGTCCCTATCGTCAATAGGTTATTGATAGAGTGTGTGTATGAACTAGGCTTGTGGGATGATTTGATACGATTAATCCCAAAACCTAGGAATCAAAAAGAACTTAGCATTCTTGTTGATGCTTTATGTAAAAAAGAAAAATTTGATACTGCGAAAGAGACAATCGCTAACTACAAGAGAGGTTCGCAATCTTATGACAAAGGATTCATAGATAAACTAGAAAAAAGGATAGATGCTGAAAAAGGCGTGCGAGGGGATCAATAGAATGAAATTCCAAATTGAAATACAAAAAATATTGGAAATACTTTCAACAAAAATCTACGATTCACCTTATGCGCTGCTACGGGAGAATGTACAAAACGCATACGATGCAATCTTAATCAGAAAACATCGAGCTTCTGAGGAATTTACACCTAGAATAGATGTGATGATTTCAGATAAAGCTGTAGAAATCATAGATAACGGAATTGGAATGACTCCAGAGGAACTTAGAACTCATTTTTGGCGTGCAGGTTCTAGTGGAAAAAACACCCCCGAAGCAAAAGCTGCGGGAGTTGTGGGGACTTTTGGAATTGGCGGATTATCCAATTTCGGCATTTGCCAAAAACTCACAGTCATTAGCGAAGCCTCTGGGAAAAACATCCGAACAAAATGTCAGGCTAATCGAGATACACTCTCTTTAGAAGAGAACTGCATCTCTGAAGAAAACATCACACCACTTAATGAACCTGGGACAAAAATAATTGCAGAGTTACTTCCTGATTACACAATTGATATTACGAAGGCGAAATCCTATCTTCGAACATTTATCAAACACTTGCAAATACCCGTATTTATTAACGGAAATTTAGAAAGTCAGAAGCCTCTCGAAGTATCATGTCCACCTGAAAAAGGTAAGGTGTGGTCCCGGGATGTACGTGAACTCTGTTCTGATTCCTTTCGATGTGATCTAATATTTGTTATTTCAGAGAGTGGCATTGTTTGGGTGGATATAAAAAAAATAATCCTAAATGGAAATTCAATAAAAGGGCGAGTTTTGCTCAAACAAAATATGGGACAGATAATGGCTTTACGGAGTGGTTTTGGTCTAGCTACATCTCCAGTATATTCTAATTATTCATTTGGTGGAGTAGCTGATCTAGAAGTACTCCAACCAACTGCCGGAAGAGAGTCACTTACAAGAGCTAGCATTCAAATGCTCCAGTCAATTGTTTCATCTGTCGAAAAGCTGATAGCTCCAATTATTGCAGACTCCGATTATGTGGACATGAACACTTCGTTCATGAAATGGGTGTCAAAACGAAATCGATATGATCTTGTTGGAAATCTGAAAGTTACCCTAATTCCTATGGGAAAAAAAGTTACTCTTAAAGAAGTTGCAGAGCTATCAACTAAAATGAGAGTCAATTATTTTAATGGAACAGATGAAAGCATCGTAAAAACGTTCACGTCCGAAGAAAACCCATTGATACATATTTCTCGAAGTAATCCCCGTGCTCGATGTGAGGAAGAATATTTGAAAAGGTATACTAAATCCCATTTAGTATCAGGTGAACCACAAGTTCTGGAGATTAAACCTAAAGATGAATGGGATAGAGAAGAATCAGCCCTAGCCTTTAAGTTGGGTCGAATACTTGAATCCGATTATTTTTTACCCGTTACCTTACAAATTGGTAAAATCACACATAATCTTCCTTTGCTAATCAAAGATGATGTAAAACCTCCTGTCTTGACGTTAGATTCAAGAAATACTGCTATTAAGAGCCTTCTGCAATGTTACGACATGGAATACTCAGTATTCAATAAGTTTGCTAAAGACTTTGCTAGAACAACTATTTTTCCACGAATTTCCCATCTTGTCCCAAGTAGTACACGCGAGGGAGCTGAAGCTTTCTTGAAAATGTTACGGCGACAAAAAGATGTATTTGAATATGATGTCTCTGAGATGAAGCTTATAGATGATGTCATCACTGATTGGAAAGAAGGGAAAATTACCTCTTCAAAAGCTTTCAATAAAGTATTCAAAGCAGCTCAAAAGCAGAAACAAGTTGTTTCGGTCAAAGATGTTCAGACCGTATCATCGGTAATGCCTGATATTGTAGTGAGCCAAAAAGCCTTTGCAAAACCCAAGTTTGAACGTACGTCAGATTTTGAAGCCAAACCAGCAATAACTAGGTCAAATGTTGAAACAGATGCAAAGATACTAGTATTAGACGATTCAGAGGTTATGTATGGATATAAAGGTCTTCTACGATTATCTGATAAAGCTTATACTGATCGTGCTGAATTCTTTTTTCAACCTCATTTTACAGAGATTATATGGGGAGGACAAAGAATTATCTATATATTTGGTCACGTTTCTGAGACATTTGGTTTCTATTATGATATTCAACTGAATGAATTATTGTCAATTCCTTCAGGTGGAAAAAAATACGAGACTATGTCGGTGGTATTGAAGAACGCTGTATTCTTGCCCATTCCAACATCGTTATTCAACTACTTTAAACCAAGTCAATCACAAAAAAAGAAATTCGATGTCCGTTATGATATTTTGTACCCCGAAATGTAGCTCATTTTCATTCTAGTCAGTTATTAAAGATTGATTGGGCTGAATATTTTCCTTGCATAGTATCGATCACGTTTTGCATTTCTGTTCAGTCTATTACTAAATTGGCACGTCCTCTCAATCCTTTTTGTCTTCAAAAACCTTTTTTCTAATTTCCGCAAATTCTGGTAAATCGGAAAGTTTGTCAACAAACTCCAAAACTGGATCATAGTTGCGGTGAACAAACTCGTACATGCTGCTGATCTGTTGTTTAAGGGATTTGACTTCTTTTTTCATCGTTGTATTTTCAAGGTGTAGCCTGTAAATTTCATCCTTCACTTCTTTTACTTCAGCTCTAGTCTTTTCATTCTCCCCCTTGGATGCTGATATAGAAAGTAGATGTTCACGTTCCAAATACATCTGCCTCAAGTTTTTAAACTGGGTTTCTTTGTAAGTCCTAGCCATATCTCCAATTTCATGCCCAAGCCAAAAATCAACAATGGTGTCTGGCACTCCACTGTTAATCATCAGCGAACCAAAGCTTTCCCTTAAGCTGTGAGTTCCCAATGGATTGAAGCTGTTACCGTTATTACCATGGGTCACAAATCCAGCCCTTACAGCCAAATCTTTCATCATGGTTTGGATGTTGTGTGGTTTTAACCGCTTCTTTCCACGTTCCTGAAGGAACAACGGAGTTTTGTTATCAAACTTCACTCCACGGCTTTCCATATCAGCCAAGTAAGCCTTCACTGCATCAATGGCATCTTGCCCAACAAAGGTGTAAAACTCAACTCCAGTCTTCACTCTCATAGTCTCAATTTTCATTGGGTGACTGTTCTTTTCTAGCTGCTCCACCACATCTCCATAATTTAAATCACAAAGTGTGCTAACGTCTAAACCGCCCTGAAAGTGGAAAAGCACAATTACCCTATCTCTAGGCGTGCGAGCATGGTCAACCAACGCCTTAACCTTCCAAACATCTTCAGGTTTAAACACTATACGCTTGTTTTCAACTCTGGATTTGGGAAGCTTATTCTTCATTCGAACTGTAATGTCAAAGGTAGAATAAAAGCCACGAATAACGTTCACTCTCATTTCGGCTGACAGCCCAGATACACCCTTCTTACCCTTCGCAAGTTTGCCCTTGCCAACAGCTCTTTTCTTTCGGTATTCTTCTGTTAACCACTTATAGAATCCTATGAGTCGATGCAAAACAATGTCTTTCCGTTCACGTGGGTCACTCCTAAAATCTTCTATGGCTTCATCAATTAGTTGCGAAGCGGTCATTCCAGTGAACTGGGAATATAATCGGAAAGCTGATTTTGAATTATAAAACGTGCTCTTATTCACTATGTTACCAAGCCAACGCTTCAGGACAGGATCTTCCCAGTCCACATCTTGGATTTGGTTAGCCATTTGTTAAACACCATAATAGATACTTTGTACATATCTATTATTTAACTCTTAGTTATAGGTTAACCTTAGGAGACTAATAACAGCTGATTGTTGAAAACTAGCTTTTTTCTGGAAAACCAAGAGAGAATATGATTGTGTTCTTTAAGGGCTTAGTTGAAAGCCTGTTAAAAATTGGGAATTGGGAGGCGACTCAATTAGACAGGTGTTTGAATCGCTCTCCTGTCCACTGGTTTACTATTCGTATCTTAGTGCTTCTACTGGTTTTAGTTTTGATGCTCTCCATGCGGGGTAGATTGCGAAGATTACGCTGACTGCGATGCCGAAGCCGAAAGCGCCCATCAGTAATGTTGGAGTCAAAACAGGCGTTATGGCGAATGCGCCTGAGACTGCCCCTTGACCTGTCGCAACCGCGAAGCCTCCTCCAGTAAAGATTGTTGCAGCAACGTTTGCTAAAACCCAGCCTAAGCCTATGCCGAATGTTGCTCCCAGTAAACCAATTATCACTGCTTCGCTAATGAATATGGTAAGTACTGTTCTGCTTTTCATGCCCAAGGCTTTGAGTATGCCAATTTCTCGGGTGCGCTCCATCAGCGAAACTATCATGATGTTCATTATTCCCACTCCCGCTACCAGAAGCGAGATGGCGGCGATTCCAGCCAAGAACAGCTCTATTGTGGAAAAAACGCTTGAGATGGTGTTTAACACAGCTGTTGAAGATCTCACTGAAACTTGACCGCTGAAAGCATCGTTCTCTTCTATTGCTTCTGAAACAGCCTTAATTGTTGCGTCGTCTTCGTTTGCTATCTTCACAACGATTCGGTCGCATTCATCGGTTCCGAATAAGCTCTGGGCTTGCGAGATTGGAATGTAAACTGCGAAGTCTGAAGGTCCAGTGAGGCTTAAACCGCCAATCTCTTCAAGAACAGCCGCAACAGTAACGGCATATGTTTTGTTCTCGGGCGGTCGAACAGTAGTGTTAGTCCAGACGATTTCAACAACATCATCTACGTTGCAGAATATTGTACCGTTTTCCCATGGGTCACTTATCCGTTTTCCAACCACAACAGTGCCATTGTCTGGGTTCGGAACTATCTCTCCACTTTCGGCTACAAAGGTGCTGCCGTAAATCTCTGAATAAATGTCGAAATCTACACCCACCACATTAAGTTTCACCGTTCGGTCTCCAGATTGGACATAGCATGCCTCTTGAATAACCGCCGCTGAAGTGACAACATCCTCAATTTCATTAATTATCTGAGTGTCAGTTACCACCAAACTGAAATCTGAACCTGACCCACCAACACCGCCTCCAACACCAGAAAATATGCCGCCTCCACTTCCAGGCGAAACAATCAGTGTATCAGTTGCAAATCCTGACTTCAACTGATCAGTTATAGTAACTTGAAGACCCTGACTGATAGAAAGCAAAGCAACTATAGCTGCGATGCCGATAACTACGCCTAAGGTGGTTAAGCCTGCGCGAAGCTTCCTTAACCGTATTGCACCGAAAGCATAAGAGAAAACGTCACCTACTTTCATAGCTGACCAATCTCCTTAATTATCGAGCCGTCAAGCATCTTCACGATTCTCGTTGCCTGCGACGCTAACTGCTGATCATGCGTAATCATAATTATTGTCACGCCTTCATCCTCGTTCAGCCGTTTAACTAAACCCATAATCTCCTTCGCAGTTTTCGAGTCAATGTTTCCTGTAGGCTCATCCATCAGCAAAAATCTAGGGTTGTTCGCCAAAGCTCGGGCAATCGCCACACGTTGACGTTCACCGCCGCTGAGTTCAGCGGGTTTATGCTTCATCCGCTCCTTCAAACCCACAGTTTCAAGAAGCTCTTCAGCATGTTTCCTTCGTTCATTCTTGCCTAAGCCAGATACAGCCATTGGCAATTCAACATTCCCTATTGCATTAAGCCGCGGAATAAGGTTGAAGAACTGGAACACAAAACCTATACTTCGCCGTAAATCAGCCAGCTGGTTATCATTTAACGTGGAAACGTCAACACCGTCTATGAACACTTTTCCTTCAGTCGGCTTATCTAATGCGCCGATCATGTTCAAAAGCGTGGATTTGCCGCTTCCAGAGGGACCCAAGATTGCAAGGAAATCGCCCTTTTCAACCTTCAGGTTCACTCCTCGCAACGCATTCACCGGAACCTTTCCAAGAATGTACGTTTTCTTCAGGTCTGCTGTTTCAACAATAGGTGTCGCCAAAACCATCAACTCCTAATTTTTTTAGTTAATTCCTCAACTTTTTCAGTAGAGTCATTCAAAAATTGTTCAACTTCGTTCAAGGCTTGCTCGGTAAATTTTACTTGTAAAGCCCCCCAGAGATTATAAAGGGATGCAACAAATTGCCTGATAGGTTCCTGAATTTTGATCAGTTTCTTGGAATGGGGGTCAGTCCATAAAAAGAGCATAGACGCCATAGACCCCATCTTTTTTTGCAGTTTATCTTCAAAGTTTGCATGTTCTTCAAAGAATTTTGCGCCCTCTTCTGTAAGCATGTAACGTTTAATTCCAGTCACTTCCTTGGGCAACTCTTCGGCATAACCATTCTCCCGAAGCCACGTTAGAAGGGGATAAACTGAACCTGGACTTGGTTTCCATTGTCCACCCGTTTGCTTCTCAACCTTTTCCATTATTTCCGATCCAGACATGGACTTATCTTTCAAGAGTTTGAACACATAGAATCTCAGGAGCCCCTTTGGAACACTTGCTGTATGCCTTAACCATCTTCTTATTGGACGCGACGAAAGTTGTTCCTCAATTTTCTTCAACCGCTCCTCTGAAAGGTAATAGTTGTTATCCACCTCCACGAAAATGCCAAATAGTCTTGGAGAACTCCTCAAAAAAGTTTTAAACTTCGGTGAAAGCCCCAATTCTTCAACGCTCATCGCCTTCTCAGGGCTTACGGCTCCGTTCTGACGGAACTTTTCGATTTCTTTATACATCATTTCTTTGATTTCAGCAAAGTGACCAAACATGACATCACAGACGATATCACATCCGATATCAAGTGTGATATAAAAACATTACTTACGTGCACATCTTCCAATTAGTTTCTAGTTCACGTGAAAAATGGATCTGAGTCAGGGTCGAATTCCATTCATGGTACCGAATAGAGTCTGGGCAACCTGCAGATTTGAAAAAGGAGGGATAGCTGATTTTGTGGCTGTTATTCAGACAGTTGACCTATCTGTTGCTTGATATCAGATTGTGCACAAGACCGTTAATTTTCCCGTTTGCCCGCCCTACAGTTTCTAGGGTTTGTTCTCCCTTCTCAGTTAAGGTGTAGACTCGTTTCCGTTGGTCCATATCAGCGGTCACGAGACCTTTACGTTCAAGCGAATACAGCAGGGAATAGACTGTGCCTGAACTCACCAAAACATTGAATCTTCTGTGAACAAGGCCAATAATGTCGTAGCCGCTCAAGGGTTTCTGCTGTAGCTCAGCCAATATTAGCATATCCATGAAAGTTTTTATGGTTCTCCTCCTCAAATTTTCCACAATTTTTGACACCGTTTAATCAGACTCCAACTTAGAATGAGACTATTTTAGAGTTTTTTCTATATAACTTTTATATACACTTCTAATTCCGAATCCGATTGCAACAAAAAATTATTTATGGCGGAATCGGAATCTGAAATAGACAATTGAAAACTTTGGCTTCGACTCAAGGGTGAATTGATTAAATGGAAAATTTTAACGATCTGATGTTTGAAGCATTAGATGACACACTCAGGCTAGTGCTTGGAGAAAGCGTCTCCGAGTTGATTCACTCGCTTACAGAAAGACAACCATCGCTGAAACTAAAAGAGGTCGGTA
>Ga0315549_1000956_pt1 | contig 32123 bp, 26 predicted proteins | sample SalMarSW160200MG_FD_203101 | JGI IMG/M metagenome (GOLD analysis project Ga0315549, IMG submission 203101) | Salt marsh sediment microbial communities from the Plum Island Ecosystem LTER, Massachusetts, United States - Salt Marsh Sediment SW1601-200 ... | reverse complement strand
AATGCATCTTGACCTTGGGTACAGTCCCCCGGATATGCTCGGTCTGCCTCATCCAGAACTGGCCGGTATCCGGCTGGGGCTTGGCATAGGGCGTCCAGTCGTTGCCGACATGCTCGTCCTTGCAGGCAATCTGGCAGCTGTAGCAGCCATTACAGATTCCAACGTCTATTACAAAAACCTTCATTTATTCCATACCTCCTTCGACCCAGGCATTGAAGCGCAGCCCTGAGGCCGGGTCATATTCTCTTTCAAAGGCTTCGGGGTAGTCCCTCCGCCATTCATCCCATTCCTTGCCACTGACTTTTTGTACATCGACCAGGTAACCACTGGTGGCCATCCCCGGGCAATTCTTTGAGACTGTTTTCTCCGGAGATATGAGGTTGATAGCGCCGCCACGGTCAAGCTCCCCCGGGATAATCCAGTCAACCCTGGAGCCGTGGTCCACATACGATACCCCGGGCATGATTCTTTCCCATACCCGGGTGCCACAGAGGACGGAACCCCTTTCGTTGTACGCCCTGACGATATCGCCATCCTTGATACCTTTTGCTTCAGCCGTTGATGGGTGTATCCAGAGAGGCTCGTACATATAACCGTCCCAACCCTTGACCTTACAGGTAGGGATTTCCCTTGTCCACGATATATCATCACACTGCGCATGCATCCGCCACCGGCCGTGGTTGGACATCTGTAGCAGGGGATATTTCCTCGCCCTCTCACCGGAGAGCCTCTCATCATGCCACGGTCCCTTTTCAATCCATTTCGGAATAGGAGGTCTTTCTTCGTCACCTGGGAAATGCTCGGCTAATCTCTCCGAGTAGAACTCCAGCTTGCCTGAGGGTGTGGGCAGCGGGTTCTTTTCAGGGTTCTCGTAGAAAGGTCTAAGGCCGATTGTGTCTTTCTCCCAGTCCTTAGCAGTGGGGAAAACATAGTACTCTTTTTCTTTGAATTCTTCCCAGCTTATCTGGTCTGGCAGTCCCAGATTTTCATAAGTCCATTTTATCCATTCCTGCAAGCTCTTACCCTCCGTAACCGCCTCTTCCATTCCCAGCTTCCGGGCAATCTCACATGTTATCTCATAGTCGCTCTTGGACTCGCCGATAGGTTTAATGGCCTGCCTCATGAACATCACGTTGCTAAATTGCAGGCCTGGCCAGTAATTTGGCATGATATCGTCTACTTCATACGTGGTGCAGGCCGGCAGGATTATGTCGGCACAGAAACAATCGTTCTCAAGCCACGGGTGCTGGTGGACAACGAACTCAATCTTGGGGCTTCTGAAGGCCTCTAATGTCTTTGTTCCCTGGTTCCAGCAGGTAGTCATGCAGGGGGTATCGTTCCAGACCATGTGTATCTCCGGGCAGCCGTCAGCCGGATACCTGTACTGGATAAACTGGTCCTCAGGCGGCGCCGAGCACTGGCTCTTGCCGTACCAGCTACAGGGTGGATTGAGAATGGCCTCGTGGAAATAAGTCTTGGGGAAAAACTGCTTCTGGCTGACACGGCTGTTGCCGGTCATGGGGTAAGCCACCCGATTGTTAAACAACCATTCTTTACCTCCGGCGACGGCTCCGAAGGTGAAAAGATTATTATTTGGCGACTTTTCGCTTCGGGGTGTCCCGTGCCAGGTTATCTGACACTGGTGAACGCCGGGACCACCCAGCCCCTGCATCCCCAGCATTATACACTCCAGCCGGGCAGGTTCACTGGAGTAAGGCCCGCGTATAAAACCGCCGCCAAAAAAGTGGACTATTGACGTTATCCTGGCGGCAAATTCCCTGGCTAATGCCTTAATGGTCCATTCCGGGACCCCGCACTTGGAGGAAGCCCACCCGGGCGTTTTAGGTACGCCGTCTTCTTCGCCCATAACATAGGCTTTTACCTTATCGAAGCCGACGGCATGGGTAGCCACGTAGTCCTTATTATAGGTGCCTTCCTTTATCCAGGTGTATATTATCGCCAGTTGCAGGGCGGCATCGGTGTTGGGCAGCACCGGTATCCATTTATCAGCATGAACGGCAGCACCGTAATTTAGCTCGGGGCAGATATATACCTGCTTGATGCCGATATCAGTCCAGAAATAGGATACCCGGCTGGCAAGCTGCCCGCAAAATCCCCAGGTTGTCGTTTCCGGGTCGCCTCCCCAGACCAGAACCATATCGCAGTAATCTATAACGTCTTTTAGCACATTATCTGCCGGGAAATAATGACCGTACAATCCCTGTCCCCACACATGTTCGGCACCGTAGTACCACCCTTCCCAGCTATCTGCATTCCTGATTTGCTGCGTGTAACCACCCATTTTCTTAAGAAGCAGCGTAGGCATGCCGTGAGGACCCTGCAACCATTTATTCTCGCCGTGTCCTTCCTGTTGTGTCAGTATTGCCAGCGGGCCATACTCTTTATGTATCCTCTTTATTTCACTGGCGATGATGTCGGTAGCCTCGTCCCACGATATTCTCTTGTATTTGCTCTTCCCCCGGTTCTGCGGGTTTCTCTCGCCTTTGGGGTCCCAGTCGATTCTCTTTAATGGGTACTTAATCCGATTGGGAGAATAGACCCGCTTTTTATAGGCAAGTGAAAAAGTGCCAGGCAGTGTTTTCATAAGTGGTTCTAAAGCTTTGCCGTTCTTTACCAGCTTCCAGGGATTTAAATGCTTTTTATCATATTTCCAGTCATAGTGTAACGGCCTGATTCTCACTATTTTCCCATCCTTAACGTCAACCACCCCTTCAGCTCCGCCACCGGGTAAACCTAAAAAACCGACACTCCTGACACGTGTTTCCTCAGCGTCCAGAATACCCACCTTATTTTTCTCATCGGGCACGATTATTATCCTCCTATTAAGAGTTCATACACATGTAATCCCCAGGATTCTGACCCAGTATTTACCAAGTCTTTCTTTTATATAATATTGCGCATTCGCACATAATTCGGGTGACCTGTGCCGTAATAAATCAGCATTACCGCAATGATTGCTTCTTTAGCAGGCAATAAATATCCTGAACCTGTATTTGATTATATGGATTATATTACTTACACTATTTTATATCAACATACATACTTCGGTGAAAGCGGTGAATATCTCATTTAGAGGAAAGCATTTGACAGTCTGTTAGATTATGGCGTGAACCGCTGAGGCTGGACAATTCAGGTGAGGATGATTGGGAATGTCTGGCAGGGTCATTGATTTAATCAGTATCAGGACTCTTTATGAAAGTAAGCCCCATAACTGCCATATTCAACCAGCTTCACTTTTAAGTCCCTGTGGTTGATGAACTCATTGACGGCTTCTTTACAGCCCTTGTAGTATCGGTAATCGTCTATGAAAATACTCCCGCCGTTAATGACATCGTCATATAACTGTTCCAGACAAAACCTGACAGATTCATACAAATCACAATCCAGGTGCAGTAGAGCAATCGGACCAGTCTCTTTCATCGGCAGGGTATCGGCAAACCATCCTTTGACAAGGTGCACTCTAGCACTATCCAACTGTAAGCGATTGAAGAGCAAGTCCCTGACTGTTTCTTCGAAGCCAAGGCACCCGCCCTTCTTAGCCTGTTCCAGTTCAAGAGTGATGTCCCTTTCGTCTGGCTCAGGAAATCCCTCCCAGGAGTCGAAAAGCCAGACATGCCGGTTTATGTTTTCCTTAGCGGCTACTGCAATAACCGCCGCGCTGCCACCGTTACGGACACCACACTCGACAAAGCTACCGCTTGTTCCCGCTCTCTCAAAGCGACAAGCCGATTCGTAGAGTGTCGATAATGGCGGATAATCCCCCAGTGTATAGGGCCTGACGGTTAACATTAACTTTGTCTTTCCGATGTCTTTACACACACTTATAAGGTCTTTGCCGGAAACTCTGCGAAAAAACTTAATCGGGCTGTATAATCTGACAATGAGCGGGCTCCTTTTGGCCAGTTTTTTAATCCGTTTTTTTAAATTGGTCCCGAATTTCATGATTTTCCTCTGGTTGTTAAAACAGCCTGGACTTCCTTTTGCTGAAAAACAGGGTTGTCATCAAGGATACTTTTTCGAACCTCATGAATCCTCTCGCCTCGGTTCTCTGAATTTGACTCTCTCTATCCTCTTCTATATAGAGCATCGTTCGTTTGAAGCCCTTATTTTTATAGATTTCCATTAATCCAAACATGACCGAGCCCGCTAACTTGTTTCGCCGGTATTTTTCGAATGTGTAGGCACCCTCAAATAGAATCTCGTCTTCTTTCAATATGGGAAACCAGTTTCTAAAACCTTCGTCTATCTGCTGGTTATACTCCGGGCTGATAACACACTGAAAAAAACATAGTTCACTGGTATCAGCCGTCCTGGCTACGAACCATTTACCACAACCGCACTCGTACAACCACCTCCGATACAACAGCTTATGAGCAGATTCCTTACTCTCTGTATTAACCTTCTGGAATGCCTCATTTATTTCTTCTTCAGAAGCCTCTCGTAAATGGTACTTTATCGGGCATTCAATTGGGTTCTTTTCAAGATTATCCAGACTCTTAACCAGGCCGATTTGCATGACTCTACTATAAATCTGGCGTCGTAGCTGCTCTATGAAAGCCTTAAGCGCGCCAATTTTGAGAAGTGTAAAGGCACAGCGCATTTTTCTAAAAAAACGCATCAACATCAATCTCACCTCCCGTTACATTACTTAGTTTACCTGATTTCGGAGCTAAAAGTTCTTTTGTACAAGATGGAATCCTGCGACTTAAATCTCAAATCTGGCGAGGTGCCTGTAGAATATCGAGCCGGCTATTCTAAATGCAAACTCGGGCATCACGTACGAGAATAATCTCATCGCCCGGTATCTCCGGCTATCCTCAGGGACGGTAGCAAAGCCCTTCACCTCGGGATAATAGAAATAAGGCGTTTTATGCTCCTTTGCTCCCCATCTGGACTTGAAAATCCGGAGTCCTTCATCCTCAGGAGAGCAACGTCCAAAGTTAAAATACTTGTAGCCATCGGCACATGCATGCTGTATTAGTTCCCAGATAAGTAAATGATTGGGACGTTTTTTCAAGTACTTCTCATCAGAAGCATTAAACTTGTAGTAAATAGTATCTTTATAGGTAAGACATATAACTCCCGCAATAGTCTTTCCCCTCGATTCAGCCACCCCCAGGAAACCGAGGTTCTGCGAAATTACGTGGTGGTACAGTGCTCTAAAGAAGGCGTGTGGCTGTGGCAATACCCCGAGCTTTTTTCGAGTAGCTACGTTCAACTTATAGAAATTATCCATATCGGCTTCGGCATGTGTTAGGCGAACTGTTGCACCGCGCTCCTCGGCCTGATGGATGTTTTTTCTGATGCTATGGTGGAATCTCTCCTTCAATATATCAACACCCTCCTCCAGATCAAGGAGGTGCGAGAGATGATAATCGCGTTTTATCAGGTCTAACTGAGCCGGCATTACACCGTTTTGCCATCCCCTGATCTCCAGGTACGAAGCTACCCCTGCCTTAATGTCCTTCTTGACCGAGTTGAGAAGGAATGCAATATCGTCAGCGCTATTGCCAAGAGGGCAACAGGAATCGGAGAAGGGAAGACAGATCAGTCTCTCCCCGGTAAGCCTGCTTCGGACAATGTATAAGGGTATCGCTGCCCTTATTTGGCCAGCCTCATCCTCAAGGACGTAATACCGTGGTAAATAGTTATAGGCTTCTTTAATTACAGCTGCCCACGCAGACGTATGAAATATCGTACCCTGCGCCTGATTGGCGACAAACTCTTCCCACCGGCAATCTGTGGTAGTGTCGATAACACTGATTTTCATGACTGCCCGTAATATTTATAGAATTACAGCTTCCACACCTATTAAATTTATCCGATGTAGGATGTTACATAACTAATCTAGCAACGTGTTGGGTGATATGTGTAAGAATTCGGTTAGAAATGAGTAGGATTTTAACTATTATTATAAAAATGGGAGGTATTATAGTGGTAGACAGAAACAAGGGTCGTCATTAAATTATCCAAATGCCAGACTGCTGGATTTTACGATATTTCAGTAGTGGCGGCCAGTATGACGACACATTTTACAGCGGTATCCCACTTATTTTGACTTCTCAAGGAAAAACAGGTTATATTAGTCAGAAACCAATATTAGCCAAAAGGAGAGAAGGGTTATTGACTGGTAATACGAAATTTGAAAAGCTGCTTGAACCTTATCATATAGGATCGGTAAAGACCAGGAACAGGATAATAAAGACAGGTGCCGGGATGTTCATGTGGCACGAAGACGAAGTCCACATGAACGGAGTTGTACTGGCCTTCTATGAATCACTGGCTCGGGGTGGTGTCGGCCTGCTGATTGTGGAATCTCCCACCGTTGATTATCCGGCAGGCGCACGCTGGAGGCCGCGATATCGTATTGACGATGATAAATACATCAAGGGTCTCAGTGAATTGCCTAAAATTATCCATAAATATGGCTGCCCGACCTTTATGCAGATGAACCACGATGGTCCCTGGCAGTCAAGGCTCACTATTGACCCCGATCCCCCTTTCCCGGGTCCGCCCATAGCCACTTCACCCGTGATGATAGAGTCGGAAAACGATTTTCATAATGAAATGCCCCGGGAGTTGACCATACCGGAAATCGAGGTAATTATTGATAAGTTCGCCAGCGCGGCGGTGCGGGCCCAGAAGGCCGGGTTTGACGGTGTAGATGTCAATGCCGCCAGCAGCCACCTGGGACATAACTTTCTCTCCCCCTTCTGGAACAGGCGACAGGATAAATATGGTGGGAGCCTGGAAAACAGGGCGCGGTTTGTGGTTGAAATCATACAGGAAATTAAAAAGCGCCTGGGGCAGGACTTCCCGGTCTCTGTATGTATCAACGCTATCGAAATCGGCCGGATAGTGGGGATTGAAGATGAAAAATGCATGACGGCCGAATACAGCCGGGGGATAGCTAAGGTATTGCAGGAAGCCGGCGCCGATAACATTCATGTGAGGAGCCACTGGCTGGGACGTCACGTTGCCGCGTATCTCCCTGAACTATTCTGTTATCCGGAGCCTCCCATCCCCTTAAAGGACTTCCCCAGCGAATACGACTGGAGCCGCCGGGGGGCGGGTGCTAACCTGCTCCTGGCTGCCGGTATAAAAAAGGCGGTATCTATTCCGGTCATGGTTATCGGCAGACTCGACCCTGAGCTCGGGGAGCAGGCCCTGCGAGAGGGTAAGGTCGACTTTATCGGCATGACCAGGCGACTGATAGCCGACCCCGAGCTCCCCAACAAAATTGCTTCAGGAAGGATAGACGATATCGCCCCCTGCACGGCCTGTGACAACTGCCTGGGAAGCCGGCGGTGCCGTATAAATGCGAATGTGGGGACAGAGCACAATACCTTTGAAAAAGCGGAGAAGATGAAAAAGGTGGTGGTAGTCGGCGGCGGGCCGGCGGGAATGGAAGCAGCCAGAGTAGCTGTATTACGCGGACACGATGTTACGCTCTTCGAGAAAGCCGATAAACTGGGAGGCCTGCTCCCGGTGGCGACATTAGTTAAGGGAAACCACCCTGAAGACCTGCCGGCCATAGTTCGCTATCTCAGACGCCAGATGACCAAGCTGGGCGTAAAGATTCGACTCGGAGAGGAGTTCAGCCCTTCCGAGATTGGGAAAATCAAGCCGGACGTGGTTATCCTGGCCACAGGAGGTATACCTGTCCTTCCGGATATTAAGGGAATGGATAACCGCCGCGTTATCAGCAACGCCGACCTGCATAGCAAGCTGAAGTTCTATTTAAGATTTCTGGGGCCGAAGACCCTGAGGTGGCTGACGAAATTCTGGATGCCCATCGGCAAAAGAGTCGTCATTATCGGCGGCGCGATACAGGGCTGCGAGCTTGGTGAGTTTCTGACCAAGCGCGGCAGGAAGGTCACCATCGTGGACACAGCCGAAACCATGGGAGAGGGAATGGTGGATGTCGTTTCGGGGTACCTTTTCACGTGGTTCAGAGAAAAAGGTGTCGTCACGATATCCGGGGTCAAAGAGTATTTGGAGATAACGGACAAAGGATTAACTATTATTGATAAAGACGGGGGAAAGCAGACCATTGAAGCCGATAGTATTGTACCGGCGTTGCCGTTGAAGCCGGATATCGAAATGATGAAAAGCCTTGAGGGCAAAGTCAACGAGGTTTACGCCATCGGCGACTGCCGTGAGCCCCTGCTGATAGTAGACGCCATCGCTGACGGTTCGCGTACCGGCCGTGCTATCTAGTATCCGGTAATTTCTGCCCGCATAATCTGTGGTAATGACTGAGATACCAAAACGTTCTGCATTTAAATGGTTCATGAAGGAGAACAGGAGAAAATGGCTGAATCGAAATACGGTAAACACATTATTACAGAGCTAAAACCCCCGTCCGGGCGCTCTACTCCCAGACAGGCCCCTGAAGACCCGACCGCTATGAAGAGTCATTTACCGCTGCTGTATCTGGACGATGATATCATTAAAGGGGCCTTCTACGTGGAATGTACCTGGATATGGCCCGGGACCGAGTTCTACCCCACTCAGGCCGAACCAAGAGCGCACACGCACGATTATGACGAAGTGATTACCTTCTTTGGAACCGACCCTGAAAAGCCGTATGACCTGTGCGGAGAAATAGAATTATGGCTGGAAGACGAAAAACACATCCTCACCAAAAGCTGTATCGTCTATGTGCCGAAGGGGATGAAACACTGCCCGCTGGTCATCAGGCGGGTGGATAGACCCATTTTCCACTTCGCCGCCGGCACCGGCGGGGTTTACATTCAGGATAAGAATTAGTACGCTCCATACTCGTTCTGAACTAATAGCATAGCCAGTCGTGATGTCGTTAAGTTCACGGCGCCACGTTTCTTATTGCCGGAGCCATTACAGCGCTTCCATTACGACTTATTACCAAGCAATTCTCCTGCAAGGTCGATTTTACTGAGTCTTTCGGCGCCATTATCCGTTATCAAGTATGTATACCCCATGCCGCAGCCATCACCGCCGAACTCCTTCATGACGCTCGGGTGTACGGCCATTATCATGCCCGCCTGGAGTATCAAGGTATTGGACTCGGTGATAGACCAGAAGTCAAGGGCATCCAGACCGATGGAATGGCCGGGACGGTAAGGAGATATAAAGCCGTTCTCCCGGACGGTGTTCACCAGCACATTGTAGACATCAGACACCTGCGTTCCCGGTCGCAAGATTTTCAGGGCGGCTTTATCAGCCTTGTCCCAGGCGCTCACCATTTCACGAACATGGGGCGGGTACTCGCCTACGGGCAGCGTAACCGGCAGCTGGGCGTAATAACCTTCGTAGGAAGGCGTTATCTCCATAAACAGCGTGCCGTTCGCCTCCAGCCTGTCTCCAGTGGGAAAGAAAGCCATATTCATCGTTGCCCCGGCCGCATCTATCAGGTCGAAGGAGTATTCACAGCCCATTTCATAGATAGTCTTCTTGACCGCCCCGTAAATCTCATACTCGCTCAGTCCCGGGCGGACCATCCCCCTGAGGAGCGTATATACCTTATCAGCTATGTCGGCGGCCGTCCGCGTTTTTTCTATTTCCTCGGCGCTTTTAATTGCGCGCAGCTGCTCGAATATCCCGACCGAATCCACCAGCCTGTCGCCGAACTTTTCCATTACCGCCAGGTACATCGGAACCGGGATACACGCCATGCCGACTACGCCAATCCTGTTGCCCCTGTCGAAGCGGGTCAGCTCTTCTACAGCCTGATTCTCCGGATTATCCGTCTCTCTTAAATCAAGCAAGTCAAGAGCTGCCATGGTCCGGGGAAGCTTAGGTGAAGTCGACTGATTGGGGCCTGTGAGAAAAACGGGGGTGCCTTCCAGTGGGAAAATACAGCACCCCCCTCTTCCGGAACCTGTAACATACCGGATATTCCCGCGGTTGAAGTCGTCCGAAAGCCCGACAACAAGGAGACAGTCAACCCCGTCCTGCTCCATCAGCTTACGAATTGCCGCATACCGCCGCTGGAACTCCTGCCGTGAAATGCTCACCGGCGTACTCCCCTAGACATGTCCGCCATCGACCAGGTAAGTCTGCCCGACAATCTGGTTGGCGATATCCGAGGCCAGATAGGCTACCATATTGCCGACGTCCTCGGGTGTGGTAGCCCTCTTTGTCGGCACGGTGGCTACAGCGCGGTCAATTTCACCGGGAGGGAAGTTGCCGGTGACCAGGAACTTGGTATCACCAACCCCGGGGGCGACGGCGTTCACGTTTATCCCCGAGGCTATTACTTCCTTCGATAATCCCTTGGTGAAGGCGATAATAGCTCCTTTGGCAGCGCCGTAATGAACACACCTTGGCATACCGCCGATGCCCGCGCCCGAGGCTATGCTGATAATTTTACCGCTTTTGCGCTCAATCATCTGGGGCAGCACCGCCTTGGTGCAATTGAATACCCCGTAGATATTGAGATTAATGACTATTTCCCAGTTCTCCTCCGGTGTTTCCCAGAAAGGCATTGGTGCCGTGGTGCGGCCAGCATTGTTTACCAGGATGTCTATTCTGCCAAACTTTCCCATGGCTGCTTTCACCATGTCTTTCACTTCGGCGACCTTGGTGACATCCGCTTTGATAGCCATGGCCTTACGGCCCAGGGCCTCAACTTCGGCCGCCGTTTTCTGGATGCCTTCCTCGTCTATATCATTTACGACTATATCGCACCCGTTTTTTGCCAGGGTCAGGGCTATACCCCTGCCGAAGCCCACCTGGCTACCAGCGCCGGTTACCAGCGCTACCTTGCCTTCCAGACCTAGATCCATTGTTACCTCCTTCTATTAGTTTCTGGATATATATTATTGCCGCCAGGGCCGGAAAGAATCCTGGCATCCAGCCCATGGCCTCCGAAGAACTGCCGACTGAGTTTCTAGCTAAAGCCGTACCATTGAACCACCTTGTCCAGCGGTTCTCTCCGGGTCCGGGACTGATTAATGGGATTATCCCGGTCGGCATAGCCAATCGAAATTCCCAGCGCTATGAGCTTGGACTCGGGTATACCTGTCACTTTCCTGATTATGTCAGGATATATCACGGCCTGCGCCTGAGCTATTGTCGCCAGTCCGTAGCTGGTGGCGAGCAGCATGATATTCTGCACCGCCGAACCGGAGTCATACAGCGACCATACATTAATACCCTTGGACTGATGAAACATAGAGCGGTCAACGAGAAGATAGATACAGGTAGAAGCGCCGTAATGCCGGAAGTTATCTATCGTATGCGCGTCCCTCTCTTCCTGGGGCATTTCCTCCCGGGGTCTGGAGGCCAGGGCAAGAATCCGGGACATATAGGGTTCTGGGAACTCGTAAGGGCGGGCGACATCAGGAGTCGGTTCCTGTATCCCTCTGGCAACGAAGCCTTCTTCTATTTCTTTCAGTTTTTTACCGGTGACCACGGCGAATTCCCATGGCTGGGTATTGGCCCACGAAGGGGCCCTGAGCGCCTGCTCCATTATCTTTTTAATAATATCCAGCGGGACGGGGTCCGGCTTGAATTCACGTATACTCTTTCTCTCTTCGATGGCTTCAACAACGTCCATACGCCAGTCCTCCTCCATTTATATTGGTCCTGGTAAATACTATCGTGACAGGCAAAGACAGCAAGATGTAGCTATTGCCCCCTTTGCCCCCCGGGACCCTCACCAAAATCGAGTCCCCAGCCCTCTCTAAGAGTACCCGCGCCAAGCATAATCGCCATCTCTATGTGGGGCTTCCTGACATTATGCCATATCAACGGACCATGCATCACTCCTTTAGGAACGAAGACTCCGAAGCTTGTATCGAATTTCAGGTGGTCACCACCGATGCCGAAGGTCATATCCGCGCCGAGGTCCTCAGGATTATCCGGGTCGCCGCCGATATGCAGAACAATCTCTTCGAAATTATCATGCTTCATCTCAGGAATAGTATCAGGTATATCCCATATCCAGCCATACTCTATATAGTACTTGACCCCCGGTATCTGGATGCCGCTCATGTACGTCATGGTGGGTCTCTGCCGCCCTTTTGTGAGGAAAGCCCCGGATTCCCGCATGGGACTCCGAATGACATACTGCTCGTAGTCGAACTTGTCTTTCTTTACGGGTATTCCTTTCTTAGGCTCACTTATACCGCTTTGACCCCATCCCTTAAACGGGTCGCCGGTACCGAGCATCATGGCCATCTCGATATGGGGAAACTCGAACTTGTTCCATATCATCGGGCCGTGCGGTACACCCCTGGGGATAAATACTCCCGTTGTCGTGTTAAAATTAATCGGCTGCCCTCCGACATAGAATGTTATATCACCTCCGAGAACCTGGGGCATATCCGGGTTGCCGCCCCAGTGTATGACAATCTCGTCATAGTCATGTACATGCTCATGGATATGGGGATTTGGTTCTGGCATATCCCATATCCAGCCAAGCTCAATGTAATAGTTGGCTTCAGGAACCTGCTTACTGCTCATGAAAGTCATGGTAGGACTCTGCCGCCCTTTAAAGCCGGGACCCGCCTCGTAAATGGGCTTCCTTACAGCGTATTTCTCAAATTCCGATTCTGCCATTATGTATTATCCTCCTTATTTATTGCGCAAGCTTATCCCTATTACACTTTATAACTACATTATTGGCCGTGTCAAAATACGTCTATGCGGCATCAATGATAAACGAAACACAACTTGAGCTACCGCTTGCTCGGTCATATTATGTTAAGCAAAGATTTTGCTGGTTTACCCTAGTCCTTCTGGGTGCCGTCCAGGTCGAGAAAAAGCATTTTATCTCTTGCTTCTTCGGGCACGAGTTGTTTATAAGACTTCTCGGTGAGCTTGGGTGCATACTGGCACTGGATAAATATAAATGGCCTGTCAACCTTCAATACCCTGAACGGGGCATGGATAAAGTTGGCCGGTATCCATATCATTGTGGACTCGGTAACGATGTGGCTTTCCATCTCCGGGCCCATGCACATCTCCATTTCCGCACCGAGGTCTCCAGGATTAGCCGGGTCCGTCCCCAGCGCCACGAGCAGCTCGGGGTCTTTATGGATATGAGGGCCGTGCCCGCCGATTTTCGTCGCCTCCGGGCCCATTATCATCACGGAAAAGTACCTGCTGCCCTGGATAATATCATTGTCCGTAAAAGCAACCATTGTCGGCATCCGCCCGAACCCCTTTTCCCGCTGTTCTTTAGGCAGTTCGTTAAGGAAATACTTGCTGTATTTCATCTCCGCCATTTTCTGCTGCTCTCCTTTATCTATTCCATATCTCTAAACCTCGATAATAGCCTGGGCCGGGCACCACCATTCGTAGGAAACACATGTCCCGCATTCGGTGCATTTATCAGTGTCGATTCTCGCCGTATAGAGAACCAGTCCGTCGCTTTCCGTAATTTTTTCATCCACGACAATAGCCCCTTCCGGGCATTCAGTGACGCAGAGACCGCACTTGAGACATTTATCGGTGTCAATCTTGTAAGCCATGTTATCCTCCAATAGTGTTTAATCTGAATGTATTAATCTCATGTTATTTCAGGCCGGGCTATCGTACCCCTCGTCAGGCCACATCGACCAGTCCATTTTCTCTCTGGATTCCTTGGGTAACACCTGCCGGTAAGATTTCTCGGTATGGGATGGCCCCTGGTTAATCTCAATGAATATCCAGGGTCGGGTAGTTTTGATGGGTTTCCACGGGGCATGGATGAAATTCGGGGGTATGTAGATACAGCAGGTGCGAGTGATGTGGTACTCTTCCAGCTCCGGGCCCATGTACATTACCACTTCCGCCCCGAGGTCCATCGGGTCGTCAGGGTTCGTCCCGATGTGGAAAAGCAGTTCGGCGTCTTTATGGATATGCGGCGGATGCCCCGCGTAGGGGAAATCCCAGTCCATACCAGCAGTGAAATCGGGCATCATCCAGTGTATCAGGTAGAAGTGGCTGCCTTTCATAATGCTGTCCTGCATCCGCGCCATCACCGGGCGGCGCTCATTAGGAAACCATTTGGGGTCGTATTCAATAAAGTACTTTCCATATTTCTTTCCAGCCATGCTTTTTATCCTCCTCATATAGATTTCCCCAAATGGTAGCCCAATATCAACACTGCTGTCAAGAAATCCCGGCACAATCCCTTATCCTGAACGCTTAAGGCAGCCGCACGGTTCTAGTCCTACACCACCCCCCACTGAAGCCAAATCTTGTAAAAAAGCGCGGTATACTACATAATTGTAGCTGTTTATAGAATTCTTCATTCTGGGAGGCAAATTAGATGACAACACTGGCCGAATACAACCGTTATGGGGAAGAGCTTGAGAGGTTACTGAGATTGAGGACATCGCCCATAGCCGTAAAAATGCTGGAGAAGGAAGGGGATATCCCCAAAGAAGCCGTCAGACCCAAAAAAGACCGCGGTTATCATCTTGCCCAGTGCCAGGCCTTTGCCATGTCACGGCGCGAGAAAGATACCATAGCCATGCTTAAAGAAGATAACTGGTGCCCCGGCCCTATAATGGTCTATGGTCTTGTGGAATTACCGCCGGATGAGGAGGCTCGTGCCAAGCAAATGACGCCTTATGACAGTTTCGAGTACGGAAAATATATCGGCATTGTCACCGCACCCCTGATAACGGCTACCTTCGAGCCGGACCTGGTGATTATCTATTCCAATACCGGCCAACTGAGGAATATGTTGCTATCGTTAAAAAATGAAGAAAGACACCTGGTAAACTCTTATTTCTTCCCCTTTTCCTGTGCTTACTCCGTGGTAAACCCGATGCTGACCGGCCAGTACTGGATTGTCCTGCCCGACCCCGGCGAATACGAGCGGGCACTGGGTGGAGAAGATGAGATGATGTTCTCCGTACCGAGAGATAAACTCGAAGGGTTTATGTCGGACTTCAAAAAGGCTCAGGACGGAATGTGGGGTTATACCCGTTCCAACTTGATGATGAGGCCAGATTTCCCTCAGCCCGATCTTTACAAACAGATGTTTAAAAAATGGGGATTGGATACAGAAGACTAGATATTCAGACCTCATTTATCGGAGACGTATATAGCCACTCACCATTACTATCTGTCTATTGACAAAACCATACTGATGAGCTTACCATAAACACACGAATCAAAGTATATCAAGGTAACAGGCACAAAATTATGTTCCGCCGAAGCAAACCAAATGACGTTTTATTTCTGATGCCGGTGCGTCTGACTGACGAAAAAACACCCCGGAACAAGGTAAGAATGCTTTGTTGCGATGCCTCCGGAAAGCTGTATTCATCGGTTATAAACAGGTCTACGTACGAACGCGCCAGGCACAGCGCGGAGACAATAGAACGCACCAAGAAACCTTATGCTACCGTCGGCCTGGAAACCAGACCGGGTGAGTTCGTACCTGCGTCAGTCGAGATTAGCCCTGAAGAACTCTGGGCGCTGGAGCATATTCTGGAGCATGCCCTCAATAAAGGTAGACTGCCGGATATACTCAAGAGATACCTTAAACCAATAATAGAACTCGATGAAGCCAGCCGTGAAGCCGTCCTGTTGGAATATAAAAAGCGCCGCCGCCAGCCCTCTTCTAGAACCACGCCCCGGGTACTGGATAGACTATCGTATTACCCTGAAGGTGACATCGAGATTTCCGTGCCCATATACAAAGCCGAGTACAGCTATCCGCTTATTGTCCTCAAGCACCTCACATCGGATGACAGCACCCCGGACAAGCTCCGGAAACTGTTAATTCTTGATAGTGATGGCGACCTTGCGGTGATTAGCGTTCCCATACAATTAGCTGACAAGATAAAAAAGGTGATAAACGAGTACCCTAAAAAGAATGGCACAGATAAATGTGCGATTATCTCCAAATATCCGGATGGCTTGTCTGTTGACTATATAGTAATAAGTCAGTCACAGGGCAGAGCCCTGGATACCTTAACCAGGTACTTTGAAAAAACGGGAGACAGGAAACAACCTGTATCAGATACGGTAAAGACGGTGCTCACCACAGCCAGGGAGGCTTTTCCTCCCGCTGGCTAGCATCTATCCGACTTCAACCCGATGTCCACTCACCTGCGGAGTATGAACCTAAGGATTTTTATCCCCTTTGGAAGTCTTCTTTTCACCATCCACATTACCCCCGAATAGCTTTGGACCATCGGGAATAACATTATCTGCTCTACTGCCGATTTCCATGGCGCGACGTATTGATTTCGGTCCAGATGCCGGCTGTCCCGGCGAGAGAATCCAAGCGTACAGATTTGGCAGCTTCGTTTTCTCAAGCAGAAGCACAAGAAAAGAAGTAAACACTATACTGAAGAGGACAACGCCGTAGGTAATGTTCTTAATCGTCTCACCGCCTATGACTCCCTGTTGAAGCGGTATACTGGCCAGGACCACCGCCGCCAGACCCTTGGGCACCATGACGGCCATGATCGAAACGTCTTTCGGTGCAATAGCTCCCTTTACAGATAATTTAACCGCCGGCAGCCGGAGGACAAAGGCGACGGCCGTAAGCACAATGCCGACGGTAATTAACCACCCGCTTATCAGTTCCAGGGAAATGCCGAGATAGACGAAGAAGAACGTTTTCAGGAGAAAGGCTACTTCGCTGAAAAATATCCTCTCCGTCTGATTAAGACCGACCGGCTCCTTTACCGTTAGCGTTTTAAAAAACGGGAACCGGATTGTCTCTATATTGCCGATCGTCACCCCGAAGGCAAGGGCGGCAATAGCACCGCTAAAACCCATCGACTCAACAATACCGAAGATAACGAATACAAAAGCCGGTGTGGTAAATATGGTGTTCTTAATGGCACGTATCCTGTTCAGTAAAACCGACCAGATAAACGCCCCGATTACGCCAAATACCAAGGCGACAAGAAATGACGCTATAAGGTCGCCGGATACCCTGGCAATTTCAAACTCCCCAAGCGTATACGCCTGAACCAATGCTATGGTAATCACGATGCTCAGGACGTCATTCACCGATGACTCCACGGAAAGCAGCGTCTGGGTCTCTTCCCGTATTCTGAGTTGCCGTACGAGGGGAATAACGACCGTCTCTGAAGTGGAACCTACAATGGCACCTAAAATTAAGGCCGGTAGAATTTCCAGGTCGGTAAGCCAGATGGTAAACCCGGCCACCACTACCATGGTTGAAAAGAAGCTAACTGGCGCGAGAATCATGGCGCCACTAATCGCCGAACGCAGCATTGACAGTTTTAAAGCAATGCCGCTCTCAAAAAGTATGATAATCAGGGTAATGGTGGTAAAAACCGGGCCGACAACTCCAAAGACCGGCGGTGACGCCAGACCGAATACGGGACCGACACAGATTCCTATGACAATCAGCAGGATGACATCGGGAATTCTGGTACGGCTGAATATCCCGGTAAATAAATGTGCCAGAAACACAAGTATGCCGACAAAAGCGATTGCCTGAGCGACACTCTGCACGGGCAGCTACTCCATAATTTAGACTTATCCTGGTGAATTATGGCATCAGGTACGCTAAAGTTCAAGCTGACCAGTTTACTATATTCATAAGGTCTCTATTTGAATCTAACTGATGGCTTGCCTCCCCCCTCCTTTATATCTATTCCCACCCTGCCGCCCTCGTATAATCCTCGTCTAGTCCCGTAGATATTTCCCCCACCACCCCTCAACCTTGGGGGTGGGGCATAACCTTTACGGGCTAAGCCGCAGTCGGTGCGAGGGTGGGCCTGGGTGGGAACATAAAACAGGCGGCTGGGGCGGCGGGTTGCCAAATGGTCACAGCCCCCTCTCAATAAAAAAGGATTCTTGACATGCTGCCCGGTTTACTTTTTAATTAAAAACTGTAAGGAGGGAAAATGAAAATAGACATTTTTTCACACATCCTGCCGAAGAAGTATCTGGAGACCTACGCCCAGAAGAACAAGGAGATACTTAAACAAATTGAAGCGCGCAGTACTGCGGTTACCGACCTTGACGTAAGATTGCGCCTTATGGACAGGTACCCGGACGTGTTACAGGTACTGACGGTTGCCAATATCCCGCTGGAGAAATATGTCAAACCGGATGATGCTGTGGAACTGGCTAAAATCGCCAATGACGAGCTTGCCGAGTTGATAGAAAAGCATCCTGACAGGTTCATCGCCGGCGTGGCCTGCCTGCCCATGAATGATATGGACGCTGCTTTGGAAGAGGCCGATAGAGCCATTACCAGACTGGACCTGAAAGGTGTGCAGATATATAGTCGAATAAACGGGGAGCCACTGGACAATCCGAAATTCAAACCCCTGTGGGAGAAAATGGCCAGCCATGACCTCCCCATATGGATTCACCCGACGACAAACGATAAGCTGGACATGGATATCGGCGTGTTCAGCTGGCCCTTTGAAACTTCATCAGCCATGTTTCGTCTGGTAACCTCGGGTGTATTTAATGACCACCCGAACATCAAATTTATTACCCACCACTGCGGAGCCATGGTGCCTTTCTTTGAAAAAAGGATTAAATGGGCGCTTTCCCTTGTTCCCGGGCTGTACCCGACAATAAAACACCCTGAAGAACATTTCCGCAAATTCTACGTTGACACGGCTGTGTACGGTAGCACCGCCGCCCTGATGTGCGGTTACGCCTTCTTCGGTGCCGGCCATCTGCTCTACGGGACGGATGCACCCCTGGGTCCCAAGTTCGGCCTTACGGGAGAAACAATGTCATCAATCGAACGCATGGATGTATCTGACGAAGAAAAGGAGAGGATTTTCTTCCGGAACGCCATGGACCTGCTGACGGTGCCGTACTAACCGGGAATCGTGTGAGTACAGAATCGGAATTACCAAAATAAGCATTTCGCTGTATTTTTAGTCCCTGTAGTATATAACCTATCACCAAGGCAAGAAACTTGACATCTGGTAAAACAAGTGGTAGAAAAAGTTTGTATAATAAGACTCCGAGCATGTCCATTATGCGCTATTAAGTGACGGATATGAGGAACACTAAAAGAACAAAAAAACAACTTGCCGTGGAGCTTGATGAACTCAGCCGAAGCCTGCTGGAAAACGCCCCACATCCGATAACCGCTATTAATCCGGATACTTCCATAAAATATGTCAATCCGGCTTTTGAAAAGCTGACCGGTTTCTCTCTGTCTGAGATTGTCGGCAGGCAGGCTCCATATCCATGGTGGCCAGAAGAAACATGGGCGCAAAGACTCCCCGACCTGAAAAAACTCATGGCAGGCACTAATAATACAATGGAGCAGACTATCCAAAACAAGAATGGGGAACGCTTTCTTGTTCAGCTAAACATGGTACGGGTAATGGAAAAGGGGATATTCAAGTACCATCTGGCATATTGGCTCGACATCACCGAGCGCAAACAGGCTGAGGAAAGAGTCAGACACCTGAACCTTACACTGCGTTCCATCCGTAACATCAACCAGTTAATTACCCGGGAAAAAGACCGCAGCAAGCTGCTCAGAAACGTCTGTAAAAACCTTGTCGAGACCCAGAGTTGCTTTTATGCCTGGGTTGCTTTATTTGATGAATCACAGAAGTTGCTTGATTATGCCGAATCCGCTCTTGGTGAAGATTTCGCACCCATACTTGAACAGTTAAAGGGAGGGGTAATGCCAGTTTGCGCTCAGAACACGCTGAGGCAATCCGAGATAGTATTAGTCAAAGACACGCATTCTATTTGCCGGGAATGCCCCTTAGCCCGTAAAACCAGTAGCCGTGCAAGATTATCCGTACGGCTGGAACATGAGGGAAATACCTATGGTATTCTATGTGCTGCCGTTCCCCCGCATGTTACATCTGACATTGACGAGTTAACACTATTCCAGGAAGCTGCCGATGACATCGCCTTCGCCCTGCATGACATGGAACTGGACGAGGAAAGCAAGAAGGCGGAGGAGGCACTACGTGAGTCTGAGGAATTCAGCACCAGCCTGCTGGAAAACTCACCAGACCCGATAGTCGTTATCAACCCGGATACGTCAGTAAGATACGCAAATCCGGCACTGGAAAACCTGACCGGTTTCTCTCGCGCTGAGGTTACTGGCAAGAAATCCCCATACCCCTGGTGGACGGAAGAAACACTGAAGAAGACAACCAGAGACCTGAAGGAAGCTATGCGCAAGGGGGCAAAAAAAGTGGAGGAGCTATTTCAGAAGAAGAGTGGGGAGCGCTTCCGGGTTGAGATAACTTCGGCACCAGTAATAAGCAATGGTAAGCTCAAGTATTACATGGCAAACTGGGTTGACATCACCGAGCGCAAGCAGGCGGAGGAAGCACTGGCTAACGAAGCGATCCGGCGGCGCATCCTAATTGACGAGTCCCTAGACGGGATAGTTATCCTCGATGAGAACGCCAAGGTGTATGAGGCAAACCAGCGATTTGCCGAGATGCTCGGATACACCCCCGAGGAAGTCCTTCAGCTCCACACATGGGATTGGGACATTCAATGGACACCCGATGAACTGCTTGAGATGGGACGGAGTGTTGGCGCGGAGGGTTTACACCTGGAAACGCGTCACCGTCGTAAGGACGGCACGTTCATTGACGTTGATATCAGCGTTAATGGCGCCGTGTGTGCGGGGCAGAAGCTGATCTTCTGTGTGTGCCGCGATATCACCGAGCGTAAGCAGGCGGAGGAGGCACTAGCGGCGTCTGAGAGTGAGAAAAAGTGTATTTTAAATGCTATTTCTGACATTGTTCTGTTTCAAGATAGTTCGCTTACGATTAAGTGGGCTAATGAAGCAGCAGCACGCTCTGTCGGTAAAAGTCTGCAAGATTTGGTTGGTAAACACTGCTATCAGTTGTGGCATGGGCAGAATAAGCCTTGCGATGATTGTCCGTTAATCAGGGCGTTGGAGACGAAATCAAGTGTTTCTGGCACCATGACGACTCCTGACGGGAGATCTTGGGGGGTCTCGGGAGAACCCGTGTATGACAGTGATGGCAAGATGATAGGTGCCATTGAGATTGCCCGTGACATTACCGAGCGCAAGAAGGCGGAGGAAGCGTTGCGGGAGTCGGAGGAAAAGTTCTCAAGAGCCTTCCGCTCCAGTCCGGATTCAATCGCTATCACCACGCTTAAAGATGGCAGGTTTATCGAAATAAGTGACAGCTTTACCCAGGTCACCGGCTATAACCGTGAAGAGGTAATCGGCCGAAGCGCAACGGAGCTCAATACCTGGATAAAGTCAGGCGACCGTGAACGAATGGTACGGATGCTATTAAAACAGGGCAGAATCCGTAATGTGGAGTTTAATAACCGTTCGAAGTCAGGGAAGATACAGACGATGTTGATGTCAGCCGAGGTAATTGATATGGGTGGTGAGCCCTGCGTAATTTCGGTAGCTGCCGATATCACCAAGCGCAAGCAGGCGGAGGAAGCGTTGCGGGAGTCGGAGGAAAAGTTCTCCAAAGCCTTTCGCTCCAGCCCCGATAGGATTACTATCACCACACTTGACGATGGCAGATTTGTTGAGGTTAATGACAGCTACTTCCGTTTTACCGGTTACACCCGTGAAGAAGTTATTGGCCATACTACACGCGAGCTCTGTTCCTGGCCAAATCCACAGGACCGCGACAGAATAGTCAAGAAGCTGAAAGAACAGGGCCGAGTCACCAATGAGGAAGTCCGTTTACGAATTAAATCAGGCAAAATACGCACATCACTCGTCTCAGCCGAGCTCATAGACGTCGGTGGTGAACCGTGCATGATATCCGTGGCGACGGACATCACCGAGCGTAAGCAGGCGGAGGAAGCACTGAGGGAGTCGGAGGAGAAATTCTCCAAAGCCTTTCGTTCCAGTCCTGACTTAGTAGCTATCGCCACGTTGAAAGATACAAAATTCATTGAAGTCAATGATAGTTTCACACGTGTTACAGGCTACACCCGTAAAGAGCTTATTGGCCGCACTACAACTGAGCTCAATATCTGGGCACAGGCAGGGGAACGTGACCGAATGATACGGATGCTATTAGAAAAGGGCAGAGTCCGTAATGAAGAGTTTATCACACGTTCGAAATCGGGGAAGATGCAGACCATGTCCTTCTCAGCTGAGGTAATAGATATCGGTGGTGAGCCCTGCATAATCTCCGTGTCTACTGATATCACCGAGCGCAAGCAGGCGGAGGATGCACTAAGGGAATCGGAGGAAAAATTCTCCAAAGCCTTCCGTTCCAGCCCTGACTTAGTAGCTATCGCCACATTGAAAGATACAAAATTCATTGAAGTCAATGATAGTTTCACACGTGTTACAGGCTACACCCGTAAAGAGCTTATTGGCCGCACTACAACTGAGCTTAACCTCTGGGCAAACACGAAGGACTTTCAAAGAATGATAGATATTATGCGGGAAAAAGTACGTATTAAAAATGAAGAATGTGAATTCCGCATAAAGTCAGGCGAGATACGCACGATATTGTTCTCAGCCGAGCCAATCGAAATTGGTGGTGAACCGTGTGTAATCACCGTGGCTACTGACATCACCGAGCGTAAACAGGCGGAAGAAAGACAACGCGAGGCGGAGAACCTGAGAGAGCTTGACAGACTGAGAACGGAACTGCTGGCTAACATCTCCCACGAACTGCGCACACCGTTGTCCAGCATCAAGGGTTTTGCCACGGTACTGCTGGACTATGAAGATAAATTGGAGCGCCACGAGAGAAGAGAGTACCTGGAGACAATTGATAAAAATACCGACCGTCTTGTAGAGCTTATAGAGCAGTTACTTGACATGTCCCGCCTGGGAGCCGGCATGCTCTCAATAAAGAAGGCGCCTACCGACATAAGCCAGCTGTTTCAGGAGGTGATTGCCGAGGTCCAGGTCAGGGCACCTGCCTACCGGTTCACATCAGACCTGCCCGAAAAATTACCCAGGGCACATATCGACGCCAAACGCGTACGCCAGGTTGTGGACAACCTCATCAACAACGCCATTAAACACTCTAAGACCGGCACAGAAGTAACGATATCCGCCCGTAAAAAGGGAGATGAGATAATTGTTACCGTCAGTGACCAGGGCGTTGGTATACTGAAAAGGGATTTGCCGCGAGTATTTGAACGTTTGTTTTCCTCCAGGAAGAGGCATATATCGGGAACGACAGGCGCCGGACTGGGATTATCCATCTGCAAAGGACTGGTCGAGGCGCACGGCGGCAGAATCTGGATAGAAAGCGAAGAAGGCCAAGGCACCCGTTGTTATTTTACCCTGCCCATATATGGCAAACAAGGTAATGACCATGGCAAATAAGCGTAAAGATGACGCGATTTTATACATTGAAGATGAGGCCGATATCCGAATATTCACCTGCCGTATGTTTGAGCTGGAGGGATACCGCTGTCTCCAGGCGGCAACACGTGAAGAGGCCTTCAGAGTAATAAAGAGTCATAATGTTGACCTCGTACTGCTGGACTTGAGACTGGCCGAAAATGATGGCTGGACGATAATGGAACAGTTAAAAAGTGACCCGGAGACCTCAGCTATTCCGGTAATTGTATGTACCGCCTCCTTTGGAGAACCGCAGAAAGAACGCGCCTTTAACATGGGTGCTGCTGACTACCTGGTTAAGCCATTAAGTGCCGCGGTACTGAGAGATGCCGTTACCCGTGTCCTGAGAAAGAAGAAATAACGGCTTAAAATTTAAAATTTCCCCTCCAACATCTTATAGGTGTCAGCCAGGGCCTGCGGTATCACCCTGATATCGGCCAGCACCGGTACATAATTGGTATCTCCCTGCCAGCGGGGCACAATGTGACTGTGGAAATGGTCTTCTATGCCAGCCCCGGCCACCCTGCCTATATTCGCCCCTATATTAAAGCCGCCGGGGTTAAACTCCTTCTTCAGAACCACCAGGCTCCGGCTAATCAGTTCAAAATGCTCATTCCGTTCCTCTGCTGTCAGCTCTTCCAGATTACCTGTGTGCCGATAAGGAGCTACCAGCAGGTGACCGGGGTTGTAGGGATAGCTGTTCAGCATAATAAAGTTCTTGTCTCCCCGGTAGAGTATGTAATTCTGCACATCCTTATCTTCACCGGGTTTCTCGCACAGAATGCACCCCTCCGGTTTCGGCTCAAGGATGTACTGAATACGCCACGGCGCCCAGATATGCTCCATTTCTAATTACCTTGCCACCCCCTGTAGCTATTTTAGTCGGCAACCGATACCGCCGTCAATGGGATATACTAACCGAACGACTGAGTAACAACATCAAACGTATATTACACAAGATGGGTTGGTTTGTCATTTTAACTCATAAGACCAGCGTGTCCCACCAACTTCCCAAGGGAATGCTGGAGATGAACGAAGCTGAATACGTTCATCTTTATCAAACACGGACATCTGTATATTATTAAACTCTTTACCCATGTGGTACTTTTTAGATTCTATGAGGTCAATTAGTATTAGAAGGAGCGGCCAACGTGCTCCTTTCCATTTTTCCATCACATGACTATAAACCTTTTGTATATTTGGCGGATGTGTATAGGTTACGAGCACTGCGTATTTAAGCACTTCTTTTTCTTTCGGCCTTACATTGTGTTCTTTTAGTTTTTCTAATTCATTACCCCACACTCCACCCCACTCCCATTCCACAGCTATTTCATCGCCGTCGGTACTTCGAATTATTGCGTCCTTTCTACCTCCCCTCTCAAATCTCGTAACAAATCCCATGAGGTCAGCTATATTACGAACGACTATTCCTATATGTATAGTCCAGTCTACTCATCCTGCTCCCGTTCCCCTTTTAGCATCCATCGGAAAATCACGATACCAGAAATATTGAAATAACGCTGCAAAATCCTCTACAGAAGCCCAAGTATCTTCTTCCATGACAGACCTCCTAAATTATCTTTTCCCACCCACCGCCCTCGCGGCATCCTGCCCTTTTCCCTTCATCTTACCCCACCACCTCAGGGGTGTTTAAGAGGGGCTTCGCCCCTCTTTCTCTTCTTCCCCCTCTCCTGTGACCACCTCGTCAGGAGAGGGGGACACAGGGGGTGAGGTAGACTAATAATCATACCCCACTTGGCTTCGTGCCTGAACATATGCTATAATCAATCCTGAACACGTAAGAAGGATACAATCATGATTGACAAACCTGATAAACCCTCTAAAGACCTCCAGAAATTTATTGAAAACGTTAATAAAACAGACAAAGTCAACGGTAAAAAAATCCGTTTTGCCTTTGTAAAGCGCAAGAGAAAAAATTAGGCGAATACGGCTTCATCTGACTTTGTCTATTTTGTCCAGAAACGGTTTTTTGTACGAAAAATCGGGCAAATAATTACCGGCGGCTTCCATTCCCTGCAACCAGCCGTTAACAATACCCAGTCTTTCCACCAGCATGACCACCTCATTATACTCCTCGGGCAGTATTTTCCTGTTCAGTTCTCTGCACTTGTAAGCCCGGTGCGCCGGATGGTACTGTGACATGATGCTGACCGCAACCTCAGGGGAAACTTCACTGACCAGCCATCTAAGCGAGTCCTCGCTGCCGGCAATCCCGTTGGGGAGTATCAGATGCCGTATAATCAGTCCTCTTTGCGCGATGCCGTTTTCATCCACCTCAAGGTTGCCTACTTGCCGATACATCTCTTTGATAGCCACGCGGGAGCTATCCGCATAATGATGCACCCGCGAGTACTTCCTTCCCATCTCGTTCGAAGCATATCGTAAATCGGCCAGGTAAATACTCATAATACCGTCGAGCTCCCGCAGAGTCTTCAGGGAATCGTAGCTGCTGGTGTTATAGACCAGCGGCAGGCGAAGTCCCATTGGCACTGCTTCCAGAACAGCACGTACAATCTGGGGCACGAAGTGCGACGGCGTCACCAGATTGATATTGTGGCACTTCAACTCGTCCTGGAGATAGAGCATACGCTCCGCCAGCACATGAGTGCTTACTTCATAGCGCTGCTGGATTTCCGGGTCCTGGCTTATCTGGTGGTTCTGGCAGTAGACGCACCGCATGTTACAGTTGCCGAAGAATATCGTCCCCGACCCCCGACTGCCCGAAAGCACCGGCTCCTCGCCGTGGTGAGCGCAGACCGATGAAACAATCGGGAGGTAGCCGGAATTACAGGAACCAACCTTCCCCTTGAGTCGTTTGGCACCACATTCTCTCGGGCAGATATCACAGTCGGCCAATCGTGCTTCAAGCCTCTCGACACGGCGTTCCAGCTCCCCCGAATGATATAAAGCAATGTATCCCGGCTCTACTATTCTCATGATACCCGGCGCTTAACCTCAAGTTTCAACCTGTTAACTCCCACGATTTCTACCTCTTCACCGGTTGCTATATCGCCATCGGGGCATTCCGCCTGCCAGTACTCGCCGCTCACTCTTACGATGAGACCCGGCCCAGGTGATTCCACCACCTCACCAACCATACCTATCATCCCTTCCGACCCAGTTAGTTTCTTCTGGCGCAGACTGGGCACTAGTGCCCGGTGCACGATAAAAATAAGACTGCCGACGACGAGACCGATGATTATCATAACCGATAGGGGAATTTTCACATTAAAAAACCACAGCACTAAGAAGACCAGCGCCAGTACGGCCACATCATCCAGGAGTGCTATCAGGACAATCAGCCAAGCTTTCATCGTTGCCTGTTCAGACTTCTTCTCCACCAGTCACCAACCCTATGTAAATTATTATGGCTACCCAACCGAGTACGCCATTCTCGTAAGTTAAATCAGGGACGCGGTAACCCGATATAAAACCCGAATTCCCCTCCAGCTATGAGGATGATTTGTGCAGTTTCTCAAGTGCGGCGCCAATCCGCCTCGGGCAACGTTTCCGGCCTCCTTTTCCAAATCAAGGGTTAAGCCCGCTTGTCCGCGTTCAGATAACAGAAAGGGGGAAATTATTATTTCTGCTGCTTTTGTATCTTAGACCAAGTATCCCGTAGCGATACTACCCGATTGAATACCAATTTTTCCAGAGACGAATCGGGGTCAACGCAAAAATACCCCAGCCTTTCGAATTGGTATAGTCTCCCGGGTGGGGCACCGGCAAGAAACGGTTCAACTCGACACGATGTCAATATCTCAAGGGAATTCGGATTTAAATAATTCCTAAAATCAGTACCATCTTCCACAATAGTAGGGTCTTCCTTGTTGAACAGTTGATCGTACAAACGTACTTCAGCTTCTAGCGCGTGCTCGGCCGAAACCCAGTGTAACGTTGATTTGACCTTTCGTCCATCCGGTGAATTACCCCCTCGCGTGGCTGGATCATAAGTGCAGTGGACCTCAAACACCTCTCCGCTCTGTTTATCTTTTAATACACCCACGCAAGTAATAAAGTATGCGTACCTTAGCCTCACCTCACGGCCCGGCACCAGACGGAAGTATTTCTCGGGGGCGTCTTCGCGAAAATCCTCCTGTTCAATATACAGAACGCGCGAAAAAGGCACCTTTCGTGTCCCTGCGGCGGGGTCCTCGGGGTTATTCACCGCATCGAATTCTTCCACTTGGCCTTCCGGGTAGTTGTCAATTACTAAGCGCAGTGGACGTAGTACACCCATAACACGTTGGGCTCGTTGATTTAAATCCTCCCGGAGGCAATGATCCAGAAAGGCAACATCGATGGTGCTATTGGCCTTGGCCACTCCCGTACGCCGGCAGAAGTTCTGGATAGCCTCCGGTGTATATCCACGTCTGCGTAAACCTGATAGTGTCGGTAAGCGAGGGTCGTCAAATCCACGCACGAACCCTTCCTGTACCAGTTTTAGCAGCATGCGCTTGCTCACTACAGTATAGGTTAGATTGAGTCTGGCAAACTCAATCTGTTGAGGATGATAGATGCCCAACTCATCCAGAAACCAGTCATACAGGACGCGGTGGTCTTCAAATTCTAGTGTACAGATGGAATGGGTAATCCCCTCAATGGAGTCCTCAAGGCCATGGGCCCAGTCGTACACCGGATAGATACACCATTTATCGGCCGTGCGGGGGTGCTCAACGTGCAGGATGCGATACATAACCGGGTCACGCATATTCAAGTTGGGAGAGGCCATGTCAATCTTCGCCCTCAGAACACGTGAGCCATCCGCGAATTCACCGGCCCTCATGCGTCTAAATAAATCGAGGTTTTCCTCTATTGGGCGCTTTCGATAGGGGCTCAGTCTGCCCGGCTCAGTTAAGGTGCCACGATAGTCTCTGATTTCCTCCGCGCTTAGCTCATCGACGTAAGCTTTGCCAGCTTGGATAAGCTGCATAGCATATTCATACATCTGCTCAAAGTAGTCCGAGGCATAGTACAGGCGGTTTTCCCAGTCAAATCCCAGCCAGCGTATATCTCGTATGATTGAGTCGATATACTCCTGTTCTTCCTTGATGGGGTTGGTGTCATCGAACCGTAAATTACAGAGGCCGTTGAACTCACTGGCGATACTGAAATTGATATAAATGGCTTTAGCGTGTCCGATGTGTAGATAGCCGTTAGGCTCTGGTGGAAACCGGGTATGTACCCGGCCACCGTACTTATTTGTCCGGAGGTCTTGATGGATAATGTCCCGGATGAAATCATGTGCAGATTTAGAATTGGCTGTGGTCATATAGTCCCCTGATTATTCCCCTTTCTGCCTTATAAATCTCAGTTATTGCTGAGCTTGGCTATCGCAACCTTAATCCTCTTCAAACATCTTTCTTTACCCAGCACTGCCATCGTATCAAAGAGTGGAGGGGTGGCATTACGACCGGTGGTAGCTGTCCGAAGCAGGCCGAAAAACTGCCCCGTCTTGAGCCCTAAATCCCCGGCAAGATGCCGAAGCGTATCTTCCAACAGATCATGGTTAAAGCTCTCCAGTAAGGATAGTCCTTTTTCAGCGGCTTTCAATGCCGCTAACACGGCTTCCCGAGTCATCTTCTTGCCTGCCAGTATCGAAGCTTCATATTCCGGCGTATCTATAAAGAAGAAGTCAGCATAGATGGCCGCTTCTTCCAGAGTATTTATCCGCTCCTGGATAAGCGGTACCATCTGTCGGATATAGTCCTTGTCCAGAGGCCGCTTCACCTCTTTGGGCAATCCGCTCTCTAAAAACGGCATGATTTTCCGTAACAAATCTTCGTAGCTCAACTTCCGTATATACACCCCGTTCATCCATTCGAGCTTGTCGCGATTGAAGATAGCCCCAGTCCTGCCGATTCTCTCCAGCGAGAAGTTTTCCACAAGCTCCTGGCGCGACATGAGCTCAGTCCTGTCATCCAGAGACCAGCCGATTAAAGCGAGGAAGTTGAACATGGTCTCCGGCAGGTAACCCTGCTTGCGGTAATCGAGAATTGACACAGCGCCGTGCCGTTTGCTCAGCTTGGCGCGGTCGGGGCCAAGTATCATTGGGTGGTGTACATACAACGGCGGCTCCAATCCCAGCGCCCGATACAGGAGAAGGTGACGCGGGGTACTTGATATCCACTCCTCGGCGCGGATGACATGGCTGATTTCCATGGCGTGGTCGTCGACGACATTGGCCAGGTGATAGGTCGGGTAGCCATCGGACTTCAATATAACGAAGTCGTCAATAGTACTGTGCTCGAAGACAACGTCGCCCCAGATAAGGTCATTGAATCCCGTCCGCCCTTCCAGCGGGACTTTGAAGCGCACCACAGGCTTAATACCCCCGGCTTCCTTCTGCGCCCGCTCCTGCGGACTCAACTCGCGGCAGTGCCGGTCATAGCCCGTCGGCTGTTTGCGCCTGACCTGTTCCGCCCGCATCTGCTCAAGACGCTCGGAGGAGCAGTAGCAATAGTAGGCGTCTCCCTGCGCCACGAGTCGCCCGGCGGCCTGTTGATATAGTTCCACACGCTGCGACTGGTAGTAAGGCCCGTAATCGCCTCCCACGTCCGGCCCCTCGTCCCAGTCCAGTCCCAGCCACCTGAGGCCGTCCATGATAGCCTCCACGGCACCCTCGACCCTGCGGGCGACGTCCGTATCCTCAACGCGGAGGATGAGCCTGCCGCCCGTGTGCCGGGCCATAAGCCAGTTGAACATGGCCGTGCGGATATTGCCGACATGGGGATAGCCGGTGGGGCTGGGGGCGAAGCGGACTCTTACAGGCTGGGGCATGGCAATCCTTCCTTACGAACGATACTCCACCATTGTAGCATCCGGGGCGAAAAGAATCTATAAGGGGGGAAGTCATCCAAGGGGAAACAATTCGTGCGTGGGTAGCTTTGAATTGTTTTTAGAGTTATGTTAAGTGGGGTTTCCGGGGTGGGAGCTTAATATACCAAGGTACAGACACTATGTCTATCCGCAGGCATCACTTCTTTTGATAGATGATACCCTCATGCTATTCAATTGACTATATCCGTCAAATTAGCTTCTACAAATCTAAAAGCGTGGACTGGCAATTATCGTTGAGAGTTACTCTTTAGGGCGATGGGCAATCTCGGCGATGTCGCCTTGTATCCGGAAGATGACTATCAGGAGTTCCAGATATATTCGTACCGCCAGCGTGTAGAGTAAAAATATTATCGGTGAGAGTATGAGTACCACTATACCGAAGCCAATATGACTTATAAAAGCCATTATTATAAAAATGAGCGTGATTATAGCAATCAATATAAGACCGATTACGAATAGAATTTTAATAATCTTCGGCGTTATAAAACTGCTAAATGAGAAGTCGAATAAGGAACCGAGGAATGATTTATTTTCCATCCGGTTATACCTCCCTGATTTAATATAGTTGTTGATAAGGGTATACCATAGATTTAGTGGCTGTCAATGACAGGCTGTGAGGCGTCCGGGACGTGCTATACAGTTTTTATGCAAGGGACCGACCCGCCAATCCTTGCTATTAATCCATCCCCCTGGCCCCCTTCCTTTAAAAAGGAAGGGGGGACATTTACAAAGGGAGTCTTGCTGATTGGGGCTTTTGTTTATAAATGGCCAGTGCCGTGTATAATCAAATAAGACGCCGCCTCCTTTACCGACCAGCGAGGGTGATGGGTAAAGGCGAGTAAATCCCGCTTAGTCCCCCTTTACGAAAGGGGGATTGCTGCGTCTTGGTGATTCCCGTGATATTAATCCATCCCCCTAGCCCCCTTCCTTTTTAAAGGAAGGGGGCATTTTTTACAATGGGTATCTTGCTGATTGGGGCTTTTATTTATAAATGGCCAGTGCCGTGTATAATCAAAAAATACGCCACCTCCTTTACCGTCCAGCGAGGGTGATGAGTAAAGGCGAATAAATCCCCCTTAGTCCCCCTTTACGAAAGGGGGAGACTATATTGGCTGTATTCCCGCGATATTAATCCATCCCCCTAGCCCCCTTCCTTTAAAAAGGAAGGGGGAATTTTTTACAATGGGAGTCTTGCTGATTGGGGCTTTGATTTATAAATGGCCAGTGCCGTGAATAATCAAAAAATACGCTGCCTCCTTTATCCCACCAAGGGGGGAATGGGGTTAAGTAACTGCGGGATAAGCCGTAGATGGTGCGGGGGCGGGAGAGGGGGGAAAGGCGGAGGCCGCTTGCCTCCTTTCAATGCCTAACATTAACTAATACTTAATATTAAATCAACCAGCAACAAATTGAAAAATTTGTGCGTTTGGTATTATGATGAACGAGAAACTTGGACACCGAGAACTCAATGCGTTTGCGTTTGGGTTTGGGACTAAAATTTAATTCCCTCTTCTTTCTTTTTTTCTTGCTTCTCGCTCCGCTTTTTCCATCTCCCCTGTTCTCTGTTCTTCCCTTTCAGCTTCTCTTCTCTCTTCTCCTCTCGCTTCTTTCCTTTCCTCTGCTGCCAGCTGTTCTCTTTTATCTTGTTTCTTAGCTTCCCTTTTCTCTTCTCTTCCCATCTTTCTTCTTTCTTTTTTTCTTGCTTCTCGCCCCGCCTTTTCCAGATCCCCTGTTCTCCTTTCTTCCCTTTCAGCTTCTCTTCTCTCTTCTCCTCTCGCTTCTCTTCTCACGTTTTCTCCCAGTTCCACCAATTTCTCATTGTAGAACTTGGAAGCTACGTTTATTATGTCTTCGGCTCTTTCGCTCATAAATTTCTGATTTTCAATTCTTCTCCCAAGGGAAGCAGCCCGGTCGGTGAGTCCTTCCTTCTCTACCTTTTCTTTTTCTTGCTCCGTCGCGTGTATGGTCTTCGACGCGAGATTTTGGATAACCTTGATGTATCTTT